>PJTY01000022.1_pt1 | contig 250432 bp, 243 predicted proteins | sample 1512121 | NCBI WGS metagenome assembly PJTY01 (sample SAMN08177680, study PRJNA422409) | Soil metagenome, whole genome shotgun sequencing project. | isolation source: Soil enriched (2) on filter paper: alkali lignin treatment | place: USA: Madison | collected 2015-01-15
CATTGTTGGTTATGTCGTCCAATGGTTTGGGGATTCAATGGACGGGAGCATCGCTCGCTTTCGCCGCATTGAGCGTCCTTCCTATGGCTATTTCATCGATCATAGTTGCGATGGGCTTGCGACACTGCTCATCCTTGCCGGCATCGGCCTCAGTCCGTTCGTCACCATGGACATCGCGATGGTGGCGCTCGCTGGATATCTGCTGCTCTCGATCCACGCCTATCTTGCTGCGCGCGTGCTGGGAGAGTTCAAGCTGTCATATCTCGCAGCGGGCCCGACCGAATTGAGATTGATGCTTATCGCGCTCACGCTGATGATGATGGCTTTAGGTTCTGGTCCAGGATATTTTGGACGCCTGTCAGGCTTCGACCTGTTTGTCGGAGCAGCAGGATTTATCCTTATTCTCCTTTTCGTCGTTCAGACTTTGACCACAGGCCGGCGACTGGCCCGCTCCGAGCGCGGCGAAGAATGAGAAGCAGCGCCTCGTGGCGATGGCGGATATGCAAGTTAGATACCTTAGCCTGAACGACGCAAAATGGTCGATTCTTGCCTGGCAGCTTTTCGCCTAGGAACGAACCGACCGCCTTAAGTGCGCCATAATGCATCACCCTCTGTATTGGTTGATGATACGCTTCCATTCCCGTTCGTCGGGCAGGGGCAAGGTGATGCGTGGGCCGGAATAAGGCTTCACAAGGTCGACGCGCCTGGGGCGAACCTTCTGGCTGAGCGACGAGCGGCACGATTTGCACCATAGTCGGCGTTTCGCATCGACCAGGCTGTCGGGCCATCCCTTGCGATGGAAACGCCAGAAAAGGCCATGCGGATCGAACACCGCGAAATGCCCGCATCCGCAGGACACCTTGACCGCATAATGCCAGGCAGCAGCCTCAAACAGCGAGGTCGGGAGTTTCACTCCATCCTGATGGCGCGCCACGTCATTCCGCTATGATATCGATCTTGGCGAGTGCCGCGCAGGCAAGGGCGCCGATCATATAGGGGCCGTCGTCGCGCTGGCCCGCGCGCAGTTCGCCAAGAAACTTCCTGTTGTCGAAGCCGCGCGCCTCCAGCGCTCTCGCAACCGCGTCGCGGATATCGTTGATCCGATCCATGCCATGTCTCCTTAATGAGAACATATGAAGAACGTGTAGCGAGTCGGTCAATTGGAAACCGCGCAAGATTATTGCGCGTTGGGTCATCTCAGTTCGGGGCAGAGGCAGGCCCAGCGATGCCTGGCGAGCCCGGGACCGCGCCCAGCAGCGGGGGAGAGGCTGATCGCCACCCCTGAGAACGCGCTTTTCCCCCCGCCTCGCCCGCGCGCTTTTTATGTCGGTTTTGATGCACTGCCGGCATTCGGCATAAGGTGGCCTAGGTCCTAGCCTGAAGACCTGTCCCGTAGCGCTGTGCGTAGATGCAATCTGATGCACTCGGGTGGGTGTCGACGCACCTTCCGATTGAAACGCTCATTTCGACCTGGGCTCCCCTGGGAAGCCCCCGGTGACGCACAAGCGGCACCGGTCCCCGACGTTCGATTGGAGCGGTTTGCTGGCCCTTGAAGGCGACGGTGGTGGTGATCTCCGCAAATCTACGCCTGGCGCAGCCAGTCCTTTCTAATCTTTAATAGTCTTCCCTAGGATAGTGCACTTTCTGTGTGCCCGCGTTAGCGGCTCTATCGAGCGCGCGGCCGAGGGCTTCCAATCGCTCATTCAGGGCGCGTGATCCCGCTTTGCCGTTCCGTTCTTCACCTTCGATGTTCGACCGAAACTCAGGATGCCAGATTGGGTTGTCGGGCGGGGAGATGCCTTCGGCGTAGTTCGTCATTGCCTGGGGAGGCCGTTGCCCCTTGTTGGCGAAGTGACGCTTCACGGCTTCGCGCCAGCGCTGTTTGACACGGTTCGGGAGCGATCGAATGTCAAAGAAGAAGGCGTTGGAGATTTGTTCTCGCTGAGGGCCTTTCTGGCCAGCCGTTTCGGCTTCGGTCGTGCGCCGAACCCAACGCAGGCCTAGCCACTTCACGAAGCGGTAGCATGCCTTGATCACGGTGTTCCGATGGCAGCCAGCTTTGGCCGCCAGTTCAGCGTAAGACGGGTCGAGGCGGCCGGTCTTGAAGTCGAGGCGCTTGAGCAGCGCCAGCAGGATGCGCCGGTCACCATCTTGCAGACGGTCCTTGCCCTTATAGCCGTTGATCCGCTGCTGCTGCAGCGTCTCGTCGAATGCCTGCATCATTGCGCCGATCAAGGACCAACCCTGTTCCTTGCTGCCATCGCCCACGCGGCGAAAGACCTGCGCGCGCCGGTCATTGGTGTCATAGCTCCAGCGACGTGGCGGCTTGTCCTGGCTGGTCGACTCTTTGCGATCGAGGAAGCCGAACGCAATCTCGCCGAATGCGCGCGCAGTCATGCGCGGGCTCCAACGAATGAATGCTGAATTTCGCTTGAAATAGCGTTTCCGGTGAGCACACTAGGCCCCTTCGAAACGCAAAGATCAGGATAGGTATCTTACCGTTGGTAGCGGAGGAGGGACTTGAACCCCCGACACGCGGATTATGATTCCGCTGCTCTAACCAGCTGAGCTACTCCGCCCCATGGGCCTCGCAGGGGGTGTTTCCCTGCGGTGAGGCGGCGCTATACGCAGGGGATGGACAGTGGTCAACGGGGCGATTGCAAAAATCTGCATTCTTTTTTGAACACCTCGCCAGCCACCCCGTCGCGCGCTCGTTTGCGCGCGTAGAAACGATCGGCACGGCCTATTTCCGCAATCCTGACATCGCCGAAGGAACGCTTTTTCGGCTCCGCCATTTTTGTCTTGCAATCGCAACGATGCGGCGCACTATTGTTGCAATGCACAACCGGCCGAGGGCCGAGGGAGGAACGACAACTTGCCCTTCCATGAAATGTTTGAGCCTGATGGTTCGCTGCGCCCCTGTTACGACGAAGTGCAGAAATGGGTGGAGCGGACAGGCATAGCCGGGCTCAATCGTCGCATGGATGAGGCGGAAGCGATCTTCCGGCGCATCGGCATCACCTTCGCCGTCTATGGCGAGGGCGGCGACCCGGAACGACTGATCCCCTTCGACCTGCTGCCGCGCATCTTCACAGCGAACGAATGGCGCATCCTCGACAAGGGCATCCGCCAGCGCGCCCGCGCCCTCAATGCCTTCCTGCACGACGTCTATCATCGTGGCGAGATCGTGAAGGCGGGCATCATGCCGGCCGACATCATCTATCGCAACAGCGCCTATCTGGCCGCAATGGCCGACTTCACCCCGCCGGGGAAGGTCTACAGCCATATCGTCGGCATCGATATCGTGCGCACTGGCCCTGGCAGTTTCGAGGTGCTGGAGGATAATTGCCGCACCCCCTCGGGCGTGTCCTACATGCTCGAAAATCGCGAGATCATGACGCGCATGTTCCCCGAACTGTTCGCGCAGGGCATGGTCGCGCCGGTCGACGATTATCCCGCCGAACTGCTCAAGAGCCTGAAGGAAGTCGCGCCGCCCGCCTGCAAGGGCGATCCGGTGGTGGTGGTGCTGACGCCCGGCTCGCTCAACAGCGCTTATTATGAGCATAGCTTCCTCGCCGACCTGATGGGCGTGGAACTGGTCGAGCCGGCCGACCTGTTCGTCGACAATGATCGGGTCTGGATGAAGACGACGCTCGGGCCCAAGGCGGTCGATGTCATCTATCGCCGCATCGACGACGAATATATCGACCCGCTGGTCTTCCGGCCCGACAGCCTGCTCGGTGTCCCCGGCATCTTCAGCGTCTATCGCAATGGCGGGGTGACGCTGGCGTCGGCGCCCGGATCGGGTATCGCCGACGACAAGGCGGTCTACATCTATGTGCCGGAAATGATCCGCTTCTATCTGGGCGAGGAGCCGATCCTCGACAATATCCAGACCTGGCAATGCTCCAAGCCCGACGAAATGGCCTATGTGCTGGAGCATCTGCACGAACTGGTGGCCAAGGAAGTCCATGGTTCGGGCGGCTATGGCATGCTGATCGGCCCCAAGGCGAGCAAGGCGGAGGTCGAGGCCTATGCCGAGCGGATCAAGGCCAATCCCGGCGAATTCATCGCCCAGCCGACGCTGGACCTGTCGACCGTACCGACGCTCGGTCCGGCCAGCGTGGTCGGCCGTCATGCCGATTTCCGTCCCTATTGCCTGGTCGGCAAGCAGTTGCGGCTGGTCCCCGGTGGCCTCACCCGCGTGGCGCTGACCGAAGGGTCGCTGGTGGTCAATTCCAGCCAGGGCGGCGGGGTCAAGGATACCTGGGTGTTGCAGGATTGATGGGCGCGACCGCTTCCTTTCTTCCGATTGCCCCTGATGATGCCGGGCCGGGCGCAACGACGCCGGCCCTCACGGTGAAAAGAGCCAAGACATGCTGAGCCGGACCGCCGAAAATCTCTTCTGGATGGCGCGCTATATGGAGCGCGCCGAAGCCACCGCCCGGCTGCTGTCGATGGGGCAGCGCATGGCGATCCTGCCGGGTGCGCATCATCGCGACGAATGGCGATCGGTCGTGCGCGCGACCGGGGCCGGGCATCAGTTCCCGGACGGCGTGCCGGTGACGGAAAGCGATGTCGTGTCCTTCCTGATGCTGGACGCCGACAATCCCAGCTCGATCCGCTCCTGCCTGCTCAAGGCCCGCGCCAATGCCAAGTCGGCGCGTACCATGCTGACCCAGGACATGTGGGAGGCGCTGAACGACGGCTGGCGCAAGCTCGACAGCTATGACGTGGCCGAGGCCAAGGCGCAGTTGCCCGCGTTGATCGACTGGGTGAAGACCCGTGTCATGACCTTCCGCGGCGCGGCCCATTCGGGCCAGCTGCGCAATGAAGGCCATGACTTCCTGCGCTGCGGATCGGCGCTGGAGCGGGCGCAGATGACGTTGCGCCTTCTCGATGTGAAATATTATGTGCTGCTGCCCGAGACCGAGGTGATCGGCGGCAATCGCGACCATTATCAATGGACGTCCGTGCTCTATGCCCTGTCTGGTGCGCGCGCCTATCATCATGTCTATGGTGGCACCTATACGCCTTGGCAGATCACCGACTTCCTGATGCTCAACCGGCTGTTCCCGCGCAGCGTCGCCTATTGCTGCGACCAGCTCGCCTATCGGCTCAACCGGCTGGCCGGCTGGCACAATGCCCGCGGCACCTGCCATGACACGGTGAAGCAGTTGGTGAGTGAATTGGAGGAACTGGACGCTGGCGAGATTTTCCGCCGCGGCCTGCATGAGACGGTGCAGTACAGCCTGATGATGAGCAACCGGCTCGGCGTCGAAATCGCCGAAACCTATCATTTCGGCTGAAGGGGGAGGGGAAGCGCGCCATGAAATTGCTCGTCCGTCACCAGACCGTCTATGGCTATCCCGCCTCGGCCGGCCGCGTCGCCATGCGGCTGAAGCTGGTGCCGGTCGATACGCCGGGCCAGAAGGTCCATGACTGGCAGGTCAGCATCAATGGCGAGACGCTGACCAATTTCCGTCCCAATAGCTATGGCGAGATGGAGGCGGTCTGGGTCCGCCATGACAGCCTGAACGAGGCGGTGATCGTTGCCGAGGGGCTGGTCGAGACGCGCGAGACCCATGGCATTGGCGGCCTGCCGCAATGCCGGGTCGATGCCCGCTATTTCCTGCGCGACACGGCGCTGACCAGGGCGTCCGATGCGATCCGCGCCATGGTCGCCGCTCTTCCCGAGGGCGACGGGCCGCTGGCGCAGCTCCATGCCCTGTCGGCCGCGATCAGCGATGCCGTTCAGTATCGGCCGGGCGTGACCGGCGCCGACACGACCGCGGCGCAGGCCTTCGCGCTGGGTGCTGGCGTGTGCCAGGATCATGCCCAGATATTCCTTGCCGGTGCGCGCCTGCTGGGCGTCCCGGCCCGCTATGTCTCGGGCTATCTGCTCGCGGCCGAGGGTGATCTGCTGCACGAAACCCATGGCTGGGCCGAAGCGCTGGTGCCGGGGCTGGGCTGGGTCGGATTCGATCCGTCCAACCGCGTCTGCGTCACCGAACGCTATCTGCGCCTGGCCAGTGGCCTGGATGCCGACGAAGCTGCCCCGATACGGGGCTCCGTAACGGTCGCGGGCGATATCAGCATTGACGCCGATGTCCGGATCGCGCAGGCGGAAGACGGAGTCGAGGAACGGCAATTGCAACGCCAGCAACAGCAGAGCACGCCTACGCCCCGCTCCTAGGGTAGAGATAAGCAGGACTTCGGGGCGATGACCTATTGTGTGGCGGTACGCGTGGACCAGGGGCTGGTCATGCTGTCGGACACCCGGACCAATGCGGGCATGGACAATATTGCCCGCTTCCGGAAAAGCTTCACCTATCATGTCGAGGGTGAGCGGGCGATCACCTTGCTCTGTTCGGGCAATCTGTCGATCACCCAGGGGGTGAAGACGATGCTGTCGCGCGCGATCCGCGAGGCGGAGAGCGACCCGGAGGTCGAAACCATCCTCAATTGCGACACGATGCACCGCGCGGCGCAACTGGTGGGCGATGCGATGCGCACCATGCAGGGCCGCTATCGCGAGAGCATCGCCATGGACGGATCGGCCGCCAGCGCCTCGATCATGATCGCGGGCCAGCGCAAGGGCGGCAAGCCGCGCCTCTATCTCATCTATTCGGCCGGCAATTTCATCGAGGCGACCGAGGACACGCCCTTCTTCCAGATCGGCGAGCATAAATATGGCAAGCCGATCCTCGACCGCATCATCCAGCGCGAGACGAGCCTGGAGGATGCGACCAAGGCGGTGCTGGTGTCGATGGATTCGACCCTGCGCTCCAACCTGTCGGTCGGCATGCCGCTTGACCTCACCGTGATCGAGACCGACACGTTCGACTTCCGCGTCCGCACCCGGATCGAGGCGGACAATGAGGAATTCGCCATGATCTCGCAGGGCTGGTCCGCCGCCCTGCGCAAGGGGTTCGAGGATCTGCCAAACGTCCTAGATTAAGCGAGGGGGGCTTTATCCCGCCACCTCCAGCAGCATGTTGGCGACCGCTTCCGGTTCGGTGATCATCAGGTCATGGCCGGTATCGATCTCGAAATTGCGATGCCCTTCCAGCTGGCGGGCGCGAGCTGCGTCCGGGCTGTTCTGCAAGGCCTGGGTGCAATTGATGTTGGTGCGCGGCAGGCGAAAGGCGGCGTCGCCCTTTTCCAGCCGCAGCGGCTGGCCGAAGCATTTCCAAGGATGCGGCGTCAGCCGCGCTTCGGTCCAGGCGACATCGGCCGGATCGGTGATGCCGAAGAAGCCCGCCATGCCGGGGAAGGGCCACATGACCAGTTCGATCCCGTCGACGGTGCGGCCCATGGCACGGGTCGGCTCCATCTGCGCCGGTGCCACCATTTCCAGCGATTCCCCGTCCCTGGGGTGGGCGGCGTCCAGATAGACCAGTTCGCGGATGCGCTCGGCCGCGCGATCGGCGACGCCGGTGATCACCATCCCGCCATAGCTGTGCCCGACCAGGATGACATCCTCCGGCCCCTCGAACGTCATCAGCGCCACCACATCCTGGATATGCGTGTCGAGATCGATGTCGGCGTTGAGCAGATGGGCGCGCTCGCCAAGGCCGCTCAGCGTCGGGCAATGCACCTCATGCCCCGCCGCGCGCAGCCGCCGCGCGACCTTCTGATAGCACCAGCCGCCATGTCCCCCGCCATGCACCAGCACGAATGTCGCCATGCTCCGTCTCTCCCAATGACTATCGATCCGCCATTTGTGATACATAATGGATCATAGGGCAACGCGGCTTGTGCAACGCCTCGGCGATGCTGCGGTTCTGCCTTGGGCCGTCCCAAGCAAATCTCCTGCCCAACTCCTGCTTGCGCGGGGGCTGGCAGGGCCTATCTCTGGCGGCCACACGAATCGCAGCTGGAATTATCGATGACCGCCACCCACTCCACCCGCATGCTCATTCTCGGTTCCGGCCCGGCCGGCCTGTCCGCCGCCATCTATGGCGCGCGCGCAGGCCTGGCGCCGATCGTGGTGCAGGGCATGCAGCCGGGCGGCCAGCTGACCATCACCACCGACGTCGAAAATTATCCGGGCTTCAAGGATGTGATCCAGGGCCCATGGCTGATGGAACAGATGCAGGCCCAGGCCGAACATGTCGGCGCGCAGATGATGTATGACCAGATCGTCGACGTCGACCTGTCCGAACGGCCCTTCAAGCTGAAGGGCGACAGCGGCACCCTCTATGTCGCCGACACGCTGGTCATCTGCACCGGTGCCCAGGCCAAGTGGCTGGGCGTCGAGGGGGAGGAGCATCTGCAGGGCAAGGGCGTCAGCGCTTGCGCCACCTGCGACGGCTTCTTCTATCGCGGCAAGAAGGTCGTGGTCATCGGCGGCGGCAACACCGCGGTTGAGGAGGCGCTCTACCTCACCAACCACAGCCATGACGTGACCCTGATCCACCGCCGCGACTCGCTGCGCGCGGAAAAGATCCTGCAGCAGCGCCTGCACGCCCATCCCAACATCAAGGTGCTGTGGAACAAGGCGGTCGACAAGTTCGTCGGCGGTGGTACGCCCGAAGGTCTGGTCGGCGTCGACCTGATCGACACCGTCACCGGCGAGAAGTCGCACGTGCCGACCGATGGCGGCTTCGTCGCGATCGGCCATCACCCCGCGACCGAATTGTTCGACGGCAAGCTGCCGCTCGACGAAGGCTATATCGTGGTGGAGAAGGGCACGACCCACACCGCCATTCCCGGCGTCTTCGCGGCCGGTGACGTGACCGACAAGATCTATCGCCAGGCGGTGACCGCGGCCGGCATGGGCTGCATGGCCGCCCTCGACGTCGAACGCTTCCTCGCCGAAGCCGACTTCGAGCAGTTGGTCGAGGCGTAAGAGCCTGTTTGAAAAATCGCGAAAGGGCGATTTTTCAATACGGTTTCAGCCCGCTCCCCCGCCCAACCTCCCGATCCAGTGTCATACTGTCGGGTGGTTGGGCGGGGGAGCGGGCTGGAACCGGCTTCCTCAAACGGGCTCCAAGAAAAAGGGCTGGGCCGGAAACGGCTCAGCCCGAACTTCTTTGGGAAAGGGCGGCTTTCAGCCCAGCTTGGCGCGCAGGAAGGCGACTAGCGTGCCGAAGGTCTCGAACGTGTCGCCGTCGATATCCTCATCCTCGATCAGGATGTCGAAGCGATCTTCCATTTCGGTGAGCAGGCCGGCAACAGCCATCGAGTCCAGCTCGGGCAGGGCGCCGAACAGCGGCGTGTCGGCGTCGAACGCATCGGCCCGCTCCTGCGACAGGCTCAGCACGTCGCGCAGCAGCGCCCGCACCAGGGTTTCGATATCGTCTGTCCGGTCGACCGGCTGAGTGGATTGCGCCCGCATGATGGCGGCTATCTAATGGCTCGCCGCCTATCCGACAAGCGCGGAAATGCAGGTGCGCGCGGCGGGAATCCAGCTGGATGCGCGACGCGGATTGAACAGGTCGATCTGATGGAGTGGAATGCGCTCGTCCATCCACTCGCGCTTATAGTCATTGTCACCGGTGCCATAATCGATCGTCGCGATCCGGTCCTGGTCGATGGCATGGGCGAACATCGCATGGCTCAGCAAGGTGCCGGGCGATCCTTCATCCTGGGCGCTGTCATGGGCCAGCTTGTGGATTAGCGCCGTGCCATGCTCCACCGTCCATAATTGGGTCGCCACGGCGCGGCTGTCCAGCCGGGCAAAGCCCAGCCGCAAGGTGCCGGCATCGCTTTCCCGCTGCGCCAGGACGCGCAGGAAGTTGAGGCCGGGCTCGGGTGCCTTCCAGCTGTGGGCCTGCACATCGACATAATCCTGCCACAGCGTATCGGTCAGCTTGTCATGGATGCTGAGGTCGTAACGGCCTTGCCGGGCCTTGCGCCGCACCTGGTTGCGCAGCCGGCCGGGGCGCTGCGCCCAATAGCTTGCGAAATCCCGGCCATCGACATGTAGCAGATATCGGCCGCCCATCGGCCTCTGTACCGCGAACCAGCCGGCACGGCGAAAGGCGCCGATCAGCGGGCCGGGCAGGGCAAGCGGATAGAGGTTGATCTGCGCCTGTTCGCGCAGCAGATGGCGGGCGATATTTTCCAGCAGCAAGGCCTGTTGCCGCGCGTCTGGCCCCCCCAGGAAAATCGGGTTCCAGGCGAAACTATACCAATTTGCAAGGGCAGTTAGGCGACGAGCCGAGGGCGCAAGAAGGAACAACCAGGCCTCGCAGGCGTCCTCTTTCTGTTGGAACACCCTGAGCGGGGTGTCGCCAAGGCAAAGGGGGTGCAATGTTTCAAACCAGTCCAGCCGGTCGAACAGGCTGTCGATATGGGCGCGGTCCATCCGGCCGCCGATCGCCGACCGCACTTCCGACAGCGTCCGATATTCCCTTGGGACCAGCAACCTATTATCTCCCGGCACCTTAGCTGCCCTTAGGACCTAATTCTGGACATGACGTTAAGCGACCCCCTGTTGGCTTCCAAGGCGCCAATCGACGATGCCGATGTGCAGCCGATAGACCATCTGCTGCTGCGTGGCGATCCGGAACGGCCGGCGCTCGCGGGGCGGTCGGGCGCGCAGGACTATGCCGAACTGGAACAGGCGCTTGGTCGTCTTGCCGGATGGCTGGCGGGCTTCGGCCTCGCGCCCGGCGCGCGGGTGGCGAGCTGGGTCGCCAAGGGGCCGGTCGCGGCGCTGATGCCGCTCGCCGCGCCGCGCGCGGGGCTTGTCCATGTCCCCGTCAATCCGCTGCTCAAACATGCGCAGGTCGCCCATATCCTGGCCGATAGCGGCGCGGCGCTGCTGATCGGCACGGCCAGCCGCCTGTCGACGCTTGCCTCGGATGATGTCCCGGCCGGCTGTCATCTCCATCGCGAGGATGATGCGGCGGCAGGGATGAGCGGCGGGGCGGCATTGCCGCCGTCCGATGCCGCGCCCGATGCTCTGGCCGCCATCCTCTATACCAGCGGATCGACCGGCCGTCCCAAGGGGGTGATGCTCAGCCATGCCAATCTCTGGCTCGGCGCGGTGTCGGTGGCCCATTATCTGGGTCTGGCGCCGGAGGACCGGACGCTGTGCGTGCTGCCCTTCAGCTTCGACTATGGCCAGAACCAGCTGCTTTCCACCTGGTATGCGGGCGGTTGCGCCTATCCGCTCGACTATCTGACCCCGCGCGACGTGGTGAAGGCGGTCGATCGCTGGGACATCACCACCCTGGCCGGGGTGCCGCCGCTCTGGGTGCAACTGACCGAACTGGACTGGCCAGTGGAGATCGCGGCCAAGCTCCGGCGCCTGACGAACAGCGGCGGGGCATTGACCCGGCCGCTGGTCGTGCGACTGCGTGCGCTGTTCCCGCAGGCCGATCTCTATCCCATGTATGGCCTGACCGAAGCCTTCCGCTCCACCTATCTGCCGCCCGCGCTGGTTGACAGTCACCCGGATTCGATGGGCGCGGCCATTCCCTTTGCCGAGATATTGGTGGTCCGCCCCGACGGCACGCTGGCCGAGGATGACGAGCCGGGCGAACTGGTCCATGCCGGCCCGCTGGTGGCGCAGGGCTATTGGCAGGATGCGGCGCGCACGGCCGAGCGCTTCAAGCCCGCTCCGTCCGCCGCGCGCCATGGCGGCACTGCCGTATGGTCCGGCGACACCGTCCGCCGCGACGCGGATGGGCTGCTCTATTTCGTCGGCCGCGACGACGCGATGATCAAGTCGGCCGGCAATCGCATCAGCCCGACCGAGATCGAGGAGGCGGCGGTCGCCGTTCCCGGCGTGGCGGAGGCTGTCGCTCTTGGCGTCAAGGATGAGCGGCTGGGGCAGGCGGTGCTGCTGCTGCTGCGCGCTGCCGATCCTGATATATCCGCAGCTGTTGCCGCCCATCTGAAGGCCGAACTGCCCAATTTCATGCAGCCGCGCGAGACGCTAGTGCTTGCACAGTTCCCGCGTAACCCCAATGGCAAGATCGATCGAGTCGCGCTGGCCAAGGAGTATGCGTCATGAAGCCCATGGGCCCCATTCCTGCCTGGTTCACCGAGGAAGAAGGCATGCTGCTGATCGGCGGCTGCGGCGCGGCGAGCCTGGTCGACGAAGCGGGCGACACGCCGCTGTTCGTCTATGACATGGGGATCATCGAGGCGCAGGTCCGCCGCTTCCGCGAGGCGATCCCCAAGCGGATCGATCTTCATTATGCGATCAAGGCCAACCCCTATGCGCCGCTGCTGGCGCGCATGGCGGGGCTGGTCGACGGGTTCGACATCGCATCGGGCGGTGAACTGGCGATGGCGCTGGAGGCCGGCATGGACCCGGCGCGGATCAGCTTTGCCGGGCCGGGCAAGCGCAATGACGAACTGGAAGCCGCCATCCATGCCGGCATCACCATCAACCTGGAGTCCGAGGGGGAGGGCGCGCGCGCGCTGACCGTGGCGCAGCGCCTGGGGAAGGTGCCGCGTCTGGCCGTGCGGGTGAACCCGGATTTCGACCTCAAAGGATCCGGCATGCGCATGGGCGGCGGTGCCAAGCCCTTCGGCGTCGATGCCGATCGCGCGGCCGCGCTGGCGCGTGCGATGATCGATGGCGGCGCGGACTGGCGCGGCTGGCATATCTTCGCCGGCAGCCAGGCGCTTGATCCGATGGCGATCATCGAGACCCAGGCGGCGACGATCGATCTTGCCGCGCGCCTGTCCGATGCCGTCGGCGTCGCGCCGCCGCTCGTCAATCTGGGCGGTGGTTTCGGCATTCCCTATTTCCCCGGTGACGAGCGGCTGGATATCCGGCCGATCGGCGTCGCGCTGGACACTGCGCTCAACGCGCTGCCCGATATCCTGACCGACAGCGCATTCGCGATCGAACTGGGCCGCTGGCTGGTGGGGGAGGCTGGCATCTATCTGACCCGTGTGGTCGACGTGAAGCAGAGCCAGGGTGAAACCTTTGTCGTCGTGGACGGCGGCCTGCATCATCAACTGGCTGCCAGCGGCAATTTCGGCACGGTCGTGCGGCGCAACTATCCGATCGCGGTGGCCAACCGCTTCGGGCGCGAGCCGACCAGCCAGCCGGTCAATGTCGTCGGCTGCCTCTGCACGCCGATCGATCGGCTGGGCGAAAAGGTGGCGCTGCCGCCAGTCGATGTCGGCGATTTCATCGCGATCTTCCTTGCCGGTGCCTATGGCGCGTCGGCAAGTCCCGCGGCCTTTCTTGGCCACCCAAGTCCTCGTGAACTATTACTTGGCTAATCCATGTCCGACAGCAGGCCTAACCCTATCTTTACCCTTTTCCGGCATGACGAGGATGAAGCCATGGGCCTGCACGCGATCATTTTTTCCGGTCGCGCGTCGGCTATGATGGTATGAAGGGGTGAATTTTATGCGTTTCCAGCGGATTTCCAGGCTCCTGATCGGCGCTTCGCTGCCTGCGGTGGCCTTGTCGGGCTGCGCTTCGACCAGCTCCGCGCCGCAGCTTCCCCCCGCATCCTTCGTCGCGACCCAGGAAGGGCCGGGCGAGGAATATATTATCGGCCCGCTCGATAATCTGACCATCTTCGTCTGGCGCAACCCGGAACTGGGCGCCAAGGTGCAGGTGCGCCCCGATGGCCGCATCACCACGCCGCTGATCACCGACATGCCGGCCGTCGGCAAGACGCCCAAGATGCTGTCGGACGACATCAAGCTGGCGCTGTCGCAATATATCGAAAACCCGCTCGTGTCTGTGATCGTCGACAATTTCTCCGGCACCTACAGCCAGCAGGTGCGGATCGTCGGCGCGACCGAAAAGCCGGCCTCCATTCCCTATCGCGCGAACATGACGCTGCTTGACGCCATGATCTCGGTCGGTGGCCTCAGCGAATATGCGTCCGGAAACCGCGCCCGGCTGGTCCGCTTCGACAAGGCCAGCGGCAAGCAGAAGGAATATCAGGTCCGCATCGGCGACCTGCTCAAGAAGGGCGACACCAAGGCCAATGTCATGCTGGCGCCCGGCGACGTCATCATCATTCCGGAAAGCATGTTCTGATCATGGCGGGTCTGTACGACGAGCTGCTGGTCCTCCTCCACGGCATATGGAGCCGGCGCTGGATCGCGCTGGCCGTGGCCTGGGGCGTGTGCATGCTGGGCTGGCTGGGCGTGTCGCTCATCCCCAATGGCTATGAATCCAAGGCGCGGGTCTATGTGAACACCCAGTCGCTGCTGGAGGACAAGATCGGCATCACCCAGGTTCAGTCCCAGCAGGATCTCGACCGGGTGCGCCAGACGCTGCTGAGCGCGGAAAATCTGGAAAAGGTCGTGCGCGGCACCGACCTTGCCCAGACCATTTCCGGGCCGCGCGACGTGGCGGGCAAGATCACCACCCTGCGTGAACATATCACCGTGCTGGCCCAGGCCGACCCCAGCATGATCGACATCAGCGCGACCTCGGCCGACAGCGGCCTGTCGGATGGCGCCAATGCCCGCATCGCCCAGCAGGTGGTGCAGAAGCTGATCGACATCTTCCAGGAAGAAAATCTGACCGGCGGCCGCGCCGAGACCCGCCAGAGTCTGGCCTTCCTGGACCAGCAGATCGCCGGTCGCGGCAAGCAGCTCGAAGCCGCCGACAAGCGGCGCGTCGAATTTGCCCAGCGCTATGCCGGCGTGCTGCCGGGCGCCGGCACGATCAGCCAGCGCATGGATGCGGCCCGTCTGGAGATCAACAATATCGATGCCCAGCTGGTGCAGGCGCAGAGCGCGCTCAGCGCGATGAACGGCCAGCTCGCCGGCACCCCGGCGACCCTGCCGGGCGTGGCGGTCGGTGGCGGTGCATCCCCGCTGGCCCAGGCCCAGGCCGAACTCGCCGGCATGCGCGCGCGCGGCTGGACTGCCAGCCATCCCGACGTGATCGCCGCCCAGCGTCAGGTCGACAATCTGCGTCGCCAGGGCGGTGCCAGTGGCGCTGCCGCTGCCGGCACGCCCAATCCCGCCTATCTGTCGATCAAGTCGATGCAGGCGGAGCGCGCCGCCACCGTGCAGGCGCTGTCGACCCGCAAGGCGCAGCTTCAGGCTGATCTCAACACCATGACCGCGCATCAGATCGATGAGCCGGGCGTGGCGTCCGAACAGGAAAAGCTGGATCGCGATTATGCCGCGCTCCAGACCCAATATGACAAGCTGCTCGCCGACCGCGAGGAAATCCGCCTGCGTGGCGACGTGAAGACGGAAACCGGCGCGGTGCAGTTCAGCGTGCTTCAGCCCGCCAGCCTACCGACGGCGCCGGCAGCACCCAACCGGCCGCTGCTGCTGCTGGGCGTGCTGATCCTCGGCATCGGCGCGGGCATCGGCGTCGCTTTCGCGATCGGCCAGCTCAAGGGCACCTTCCCGACGGCCGCCCGTCTGGAACGGGCCGTGGGCATTCCGGTCGCCGGGTCGATCACCCAGGTCGCCAGCACGGCCCAGGTCGCTCTCGACAAGCAGCGGATGAAATGGTTTGCGGGCGCCAGCGGCGGCCTGGCGGCCCTGTGCCTGTTGTTGATCGTCGTCGAATTCATCCAGCGCGGTACGGCGTGAAGGAGCCTGATCCCATGAACCAGCATAGCCCCATCAAGGGCCGCGGCTCGCTGATCGAACGCGCCACCGAGATTTTCGATTTCCAGGCGGCCCTGCGTGGACGCGCGGCCCCGGCCGTCGACGTGCCGGCCGATGCGCCGCCGCCGCCGCCAATGTTCGATCCCGCGCCGCAGGCGCCGGCCCCGGTCATGTCTGGCGAGGCGCCGATCTTCCGCGCGCAGGCCTGGACCAGCCCGGCCCAGCCGGTCGATCGCGCCCGGCTGACCGAAGCCGGTTTCCTGGTGCCCGGCGCGCCAGTCACCGCCATGAGCGAAGAGTTCCGCCTGCTCAAGCGCGGGCTGCTGACCCATCTTCAGGATAATCCGCGCGGCAACCGCATCCTCCTCTGTTCGCCCCATAGCGGCGAAGGGAAGACCTTCTGCGCGATCAACCTGGCGCTCAGCCTGGCGGCCGAACAGGATCGCGAAATATTGCTGGTCGATGCCGATTTCGGCAATCCGGGCATCCCCGAAACGCTGGGCCTGCAGGCCGGTCCGGGGTTGATGGACGCGCTCGCCGATCCGCTGGTCGCGATCGAGGATTGCGTGCTGCGTACCGACATTCCCTCGCTGTCGGTCCTGCCGGCGGGGCAGCGCAGCCATGCCGACACCGAATATCTCGCCTCCGCGCGCACCGAAATGCTGCTGCAACGGCTGACCGAGGGGCGGCCTGACCGCATCATCGTGTTCGATTCCCCGCCCTTGCTCGCGGCCTCGCCCGCCGCCGTGCTGGCCAGCCATGTCGCGGTCGCGCTGCTGGTGGTCCGCGCCGACAAGACGTCGGAGAGCGCGCTGCGGGAGGCGGCTGCACTGCTCAAGGGCGGGGCGCAGGTCCAGTTGCTGCTCAACGCCGTCCGCTATACCGGCGGCGCTCGCCGCTTCGGTTCCTATTATGGCAAGGGGGAGGCGGGATGACCGCGCGGGCCCTGATCGCCGGCACTTCGCTGCTGGTGCTTGCCAGTGTCAGCGCCCCGGCGCTGGCGCAAGGCACGCCCGTGTCGAGCAAGAAGGTCGATGTCACGCCTTATCTTGGTATCGACCAGGTGGTGATGGTGCCGCTCAAGGGCGACGGCGACGTCGTGACCTATACCAATCTCACCGCAGGGGTGACGGTGGAGGTCCAGACCCGTCGGCTCAATGCCGCGGCGGATGTCCAGTATATGCACAGTTTCGGCTGGGGCCACGCGACCGATTCCGACGTGCTGAGCGGTATCGCCAATGCCGGCTACAAGCTGACCCCCGAACTCACCCTGCAGGCCGGCGGCATCGCTTCGCGCGTGCGCACCGACGGTTATTCGGGCGCTGCGGCGATCGACAACCGTTTTACCAGCCAGATCTGGGGCGGCTATATCGGGCCCAGCTACGCCACGAAGGTTGGCGATCTCGACATCAAGGCTTCCTATCGGCTGGGCTATGCCCGCGTCGATGATGATGTCGATGTGAATGTCCCCGGCGCCGCGATCGCCAATGGCTCCTTCGCACAAAGCTGGTCGCATGACCTCAAAGGGTCCGTCGGCTTCGCGCCGGGCACGATATTGCCGGTCGGCCTGACCGCCAGCGCCGGCTACAGCCGCGAGGATGCCAGCCAGCTCGACCAGCGGTTCGAGGATGTCTGGGGCCGCGTCGATGCGATCATGCCGGTCTCGCCCACGGTCGCGCTGCTCGGCGGCATCGGCTATGAAGATATCGAGATCAGCCAGCGCGCACCCTTGCTGGACGAGGATGGTGTGCCAATCATCCGCAACGGCCGCTATGTCACCGACAAGAGTTCGCCGCGCGAACTTTATTATGATTTCGGCGACCTGATCTGGGATGTGGGCGTGCTGTGGCGGCCCAATCGCCGTACTTCCTTGAAGGCAACGGTGGGCGAACGCTATGGCGGCATGTCCTATCAGGGCCAGTTCACCTGGCAGGGCCGTAACAGCAGTGTCGGCATCGCCGTGTTCGACGGCATCGAAAGCTTTGGCCGGATGATCACGGCGGATGCCGCGGCCTTCACCGGCACCAACCTGATCGTGCCGCGCAATCCCTTCACCGGCGATCTCACCGGCTGCGCCTTCTCGCCGACTGGCGGGGGCGAATGCTTCAACGATGCGCTGGCCGGCATTACCGGCGCCAATTTCCGTTATCGTGGCGTCGCCGGCCAATATTCCACCCGGCGCGGCCCCTGGGGCTTTGGCCTGGGCGGCGGCTATTCCAACCGCAAATTCATCACGCCGACGACCCAGAGCGTGCTGATCAGCGGTACCCGCGACCAGAATTGGTATGGCAATGGCACCGTCACTTATGCGTTCAACGACCGCGATTCGTTGGATACGGCGGTCTACATCAATTATTTCGATGCCAGCGGCGCCCGCGCCGACGTCTTGAACTATGGTGCCTTCACAAGCTATTTCAGGGGCTTGACCAGGAAACTTACAGCATCGGCTTCGCTCGGCGTTGATGCGGCGAAGGCGGATGATTTTGACACGCTGATTAACGCGATGGGCCAGGTCGGCCTGCGTTACAGCTTTTAAGGAAATTCGGGCTATAACGGCGTCTGTACGACGCCGGTCGGCCGGATGGAGACGACAGATGTACGATCAGTTCTATGGATTGCAGGGGCGCCCGTTCCAGCTGACGCCGGACCCGCATTTCTATTTCGAGAGCACGACGCATCGCAAGGCACTGTCCTATCTGGGCTATGGTCTCGCGCAGGGCGAGGGCTTCATCGTCATCACCGGCGACATCGGCGCCGGCAAGACGACGCTGGTCGGCCATTTGATGAGCACGATCGACCCCGCGCGCCTGACCGCGACGAAGATCGTGTCGACCCAGGTCGAGGGCGACGACATGCTGCGCCTTGCCGCGCAGAGCTTCGGCCTGGCCACCGACGGCGTCGCCAAGGCGCAGATATTGCGCCAGATCGAGGCTTATCTTCAGGGGCAGGCCCGCGCCGGCCGTCGCTCGCTGCTGATCGTGGATGAAGCGCAGAACCTGCCGGTTTCGGCGATCGAGGAACTGCGCATGCTGTCCAACTTCCAGTTGGGCGGTCAGTCGCTGCTGCAGATCTTCCTGCTCGGCCAGCCCGAATTTCGCGACCTGGTCCGCTCGCCCGAGCTGGAGCAACTGCGCCAGCGCGTGATCGCGACCCATCATCTCGACCCGATGCTGCCGCAGGAGGTCGAACCCTATATCAGCCATCGCCTGACCTTGGTTGGCTGGACCGGCAATCCCTATTTCACCGATGATGCGCTCGACGCCATCTATGCCGCCACCGGCGGCGTGCCGCGCCGCATCAATGCGCTGGTCAGCCGTGTGCTGCTGCTGGGGGCGCTGGAGCAGCTGACCGAGATTGACGGGCAGGCGGTCCAGGCGGTGATCGAGGATATGGGCGTGGACGAGGATGTCAGCGCCGAACCGATCGCCCCGTCCGTGCTGGATACCGCCGGCGAAACCGCCCCGGAACCGATCGCACCGGCCGAACCGGCCGCCGCTGCCCCCGCACCGCAGGCGGTCGCCTGGCAGGCGCCGGCGCAGCCCGATCTCGTGTCGCCGGCCGTGCATGATGAGATCGAGGCGCTGCGTGCCGAGATCGCCGCCCTGCGTGCGATGCAGAACCATGCCTCCTACGCCGCGCCGACGGTCGATCCCGAAGCGCTCAAGGGCTGTTTCGCCCTGATCGAGGAGCGCCTGTCGGGCCTCGAGTTCCGCGTCGAGGAACAGGATGCGGCGCTGCGCCGCGTGCTGACCCTGCTGGTCGACTGGGTCGAGCGCGACGAACGCGCCGCCGATCCGGAGCGCAACGCCGCCTGATCGCGCCCGCGCGCACAACCGGGACAAGATCATGATGCACAATGCCCTGTCCGTCGATGTCGAGGACTGGTTCCAGGTCGGTGCCTTCGAGCGGACGATCGACCGTTCCGATTGGGAGGGGCTGACGCATCGCGTCGAACGCAACACCGATGCGGTGCTGGACCTGTTCGCGCAGGCCGGTGTCACCGCGACCTTCTTCACGCTGGGCTGGGTCGCCGAACGCTATCCCGCGCTGATGCGCCGCATTGCCGAAGCCGGGCATGAAGTCGCCAGCCATGGCTATGACCATGCCCGCGTCTTCACCTTCACCCCCGAACAGTTTCGCGCCGACCTGCGCAAGTCCCGTGCGATCCTGGAGGATGCGAGCGGACAGAAGGTGTCGGGCTATCGCGCGCCCAGCTTCTCGATCGATCCGCGCACACCCTGGGCGCATCCGATCCTGGCGGAAGAGGGCTATGCCTATTCCAGCAGCGTCGCGCCGATCCGGCATGACCATTATGGCTGGCCCGATTCGCCCCGCTTCGCCTGGAAGCCGGTGGCGGGATCGGACCTGCTCGAACTGCCGGTGACCACGGCAAAGCTTGGCCAGCGCACGCTGGCGGCCGGGGGCGGGGGTTTTTTCCGCCTGCTGCCCTATGGCTTTTCGCGCTGGGCGATCCGGCAGGTGAATGGGCAGGCGCAGCGGCCCGCCATCATCTATTTCCACCCATGGGAAATCGACCCGGATCAGCCGCGCGTCGCCGGCGCGCCGCTGCGCTCGCGGGTGCGCCACTATACCAATTTGTCCGTCATGGCCGCCAAGCTGCGCCGCCTGACCCAGGATTTCGCCTGGACCCGCGTCGACGCGCTGGTGGCGCAGGAAGCGGCGCGCGCCGCATGATCGCGGGCAATCGGGCCGATCTGGCGATCACCACGCTGGACCTTGCCGATCCGGCGCAGGCGCAGGCGGCCGATGCCTATGTGCTGGCCCATGGCGCCAGCACGCCTTTTCATCGTCCGGCCTGGCTGATCGCTATCGAGCAGGCGACCGCGAACCGGGCGCTGATGCTCGCGGCGGTTGCGCCATCGGGCCAGATTTGCGGCCTGCTGCCGCTCCAGCATGTGCGCAGCCGCCTGTTCGGCCAGGCGCTGGTGTCCGCCGCCTTCGCCGTCGATGGTGGCATATTGGCCGATGATCCAGCCGTGATCGCCGCCCTGGCTGCTTCTGCCCAGAATGAGGCGCGGGCACGCGGCGATGTGCCGGTCGAACTGCGCGGCGGCGTCGCACCGGGGGAGGGGTGGCGCGTCTGCGAGGGCGAGCATGTCGCCTTCGTCCGCCCGCTTGCCGCCGATGACGAGGCCGAACTGCTTGCCATTCCGCGCAAGCACCGCGCCGAACTGCGCAAGGCGCTCGCCAATCCGGCGCTTAGCGTCGATCATGGCCGCTCCCCGGCGCATCTGCGCGACCATTATCGCATCTATGCCGAATGCGTCCGCAACCTCGGCACGCCGGTGTTCCCCGCGCGCCTCTTCCGTGAGGTGATCGCTGCCTTTGGCGCGGATGCCGACATCAGCATCGTGCGCGATGGCGATCGCCCGGTCTCGGCCGTGCTGACCCTCTATCATGGCGATCGGGTCATGCCCTTCTGGGGTGGGGGCGGCGCCGATGCGCGCCGGCTGCGCTCCAACGAACTCATGTATTACCGCCTGATGAGCCATGGCCGCGCCCGCGGTGCGGGCCGGTTCGACTTTGGCCGGTCCAAGGTCGGCAGCGGCCAGGCCGCGTGGAAGAAAAGCTTCGGCTTCGATCCGCAGCCGCTTGTCTATCATGATTGGTCGCCCACCGGCCAGTTGCGCGACGTCAGCCCGACCAGCGAAAAATATCAGCGCCGGATCGAACTGTGGAAGAAATTGCCGCTGCCGGTCGCCAATCTGCTGGGGCCGATGATCAGTCGGGGCCTTGGCTGATTACCATATATTCAGCCCTTTGGGCCTATGCCGGTGCCAGGGTACTGAGGGAATGACCAGATGAATGCGATTGTCGATCTGAGCGTCATCGTCGGAGAGGCGCGCCTGTCCGATCCGGCTGTCGTGGCGGAAATCGATGCCTGGGTCTGCGCCCAGCCGGGCTCGACGCCCTTTCATCGACCGGCCTGGATCATGGGCGTGGAGGCCGGCACCGGCCAGAAGGCGATCATGCTGGTCGCCCGCACGCCCTCGGGCGAGATCAACGGCGTGCTGCCGCTCACCCATATCCGTTCGGCCCTGTTCGGCAAGGCGCTGGTCGGTAGCGGCTTCGCGGTCGATGGCGGCATCCTCGCGTCCCATCGCAAGGCGATTGCCAAACTGGCCGATGCAGCCTGGTATCAGGCGGAAAGGCTGGGTTGCGACACGCTGGAACTGCGCGGCGGCGAAGCGCCCGGCGGCGCCTCATGGCAGAACAAGGCCGACGCCTATCTCGGTTTCTCCCGCGCGCTTGCCGCCGATGACGAGGCGGAACTGAAGGCGATCCCCAAGCGCCACCGCGCGGAAATCCGCAAGGGCCTCGGCAACGACCTCCAGTTCGAAACCGGCCGCGACCAGCGGCTGCGCGACATCCATTATCGCCTCTACTGCCAGAGCGTCCATAATTTGGGCACGCCGGTCTTCCCGCGCGCGTTGTTCGATGCGATCCTCGACCGGTTCGGGGCGGATGCGGACATCGCCATGGTATCGAAGGACGGCAAGCCCCTGTCGGCGGTCATCAGCCTCTATCATGGCGGCGCCTGCATGCCCTATTGGCACGGTGCCGGGCTGGAGGCGCGGGCGATGCGCTCCAACGAAGTCCTCTATTTCACCCTGATGCGCCAGGCCCGCGAACGCGGCCTCACCCATTTCGACTTCGGCCGCTCGAAGGTCGGCACCGGCCCCGCCGCCTGGAAGAAGACCTGGGGGTTCGAGGGCGATCCGCTCGGCTATCATCTGCGCACCGCGCCGGGCAAGGAGACGCGTGACGTCAATCCGCTCTCGCCCCAATATCGGCGCAAGGTGGAATTGTGGAAGAAGCTGCCGCTGCCCGTAGCCAACCTCATCGGCCCGCATATCGCGCGGGGCCTTGGATGACGGGCGAGCTGCTTTTCCTCTGCCATCGTATCCCGTTCCCGCCCGACCGGGGCGACAAGATCCGGTCCTATCATCTGCTCCAGCGTCTGGCGCAGATGGCGCCGGTCCATGTCGGCTGCTTTGCCGATGATGATCGCGACATGGGCTTTGCCCCGGACATGGCGCAACTGACGGCCAGCCAGTGCGTGCTGATGCGCGACCGTTCGCGCATCGTCGCCGGCCTGACCGGCCTGGCGCGCGGCCAGTCGCTGCTGGTGTCGCTGTTCGATCATCCGAACCTCCATCGCTGGGTCGCGCAGGTCATGGCCGAACGGCCGATCCGCGCCGTCATTGCCTATTCGGCGCAGATGGCGCATTTCGTGCCCATGCTGCCGGCGGGGGTGCGGTTCCTGATGGATTTCGTCGATTTCGATTCGGCCAAATATGCCGCTTATGGCGCGCAGGGTTCCGGCCCGATGGGCTGGATCAACCGGCGCGAAGGCCGCGTGCTGCTCGATTTCGAGCGAAAGGTCGCTGCCCGTGCCGACATCTGCAGCTTCGTCAGCGAAGCCGAAGCGGCGCTGTTTCGCGATGCCTGTGGCCTTGGTGCCGACCGGATCGTCGCGCTCGAAAATGGCGTGGCGCTCGACTATTTCGATCCGGCTGCCGATTTCCCGGCGGTGGAGAAAGGGGCAGGGCCGCTGATCGTCTTCACCGGACAGATGGACTATCGCCCCAATGTCGAGGCGGTCGAGAGTTTTGCGCGCCAGACGCTGCCCGCCATCCAGTCCGCACGCCCTGACGCGCGCTTCGCCATTGTCGGCCGCAATCCGTCGAAGCCGGTGCAGGCGCTGGCCGATCTGCCGGGCGTCATCGTGACCGGCGGGGTGCCCGATGTACGCGGCTGGCTGGCCGCAGCCGATCTGGTGGTGGCGCCGCTGCGCATCGCGCGGGGTATCCAGAACAAGGTGCTGGAAGCGATGGCGATGGCCCGTCCGGTCGTTGCTTCTTCCCAAGCCGCAGAAGGCATTGATGCGGTTGATGGCCGCGATTTCCTGGTCGCGGATGACCCGGCGGCCGAAGCCCAGGCGGTCCTTTCGCTGCTCGCCGATCCGGCCCGAGGGGCGCAACTCGGCCTCGCCGCTCGCCGCCGTGTCGAGGACCGCTATCGCTGGTCGGCGACGCTCGGCGGCTTGCCCGACCTGCTGCTTGGCGCGCCGGGCAAGGCCGATCCGCAGGCCGCATGACCGATCGCGCCCGTTCCCTTGCCGACATGCCGCGCATGGGCCTTGCCGGCTGGCGTGGCCATCTGACCGCGCTGGGCGTGGTCGCGGCTGCCATATTGACACTCTTCTTCGACGATCTCTATTCGATGGTCTCGATCTGGTGGAACGCCTCCACCTTCGGCCATTGTCTCTTCATCCCGATCCTCATCGCTTGGCTGGTGCAGCAGCGTCTGCCCGGCTTGCGCCAGCTGGAGCCGGTCGCCTGGCCGCCGGGCCTGATCTGGCTGGGCCTTGGCGCCTTCGCCTGGCTGCTCGGCGCGGCGGCGGGCGTCGCGATGGTCCGCCATGGCGCGCTGGTCCTGATGCTCCAGGGCGCGGTGATCGCGCTGCTCGGGCCGATGGTGGCACGCGCCTTGCTCTTCCCGCTCTTCTACGCCTTCTTCATGGTCCCCTTCGGTGAGGAGATCGTGCCGCATCTTCAGCTGGTGACGGCGCATCTCTCGATGATGTTCCTGACGCTGGCCGGCGTGCCCGCCCATATGGAGGGCATCTTCATCACCACCCCGACCGGCTATTTCGAGGTGGCGGAGGCCTGTTCGGGCGCCAAGTTCCTGATCGCCATGACAGCCTATGGCGCGCTGGTCTGCAATGTCTGCTTCAAAAGCTGGCCGCGTCGCATCCTGTTCATGGCCGGGGCGCTCACCTTGTCGGTGCTGGCCAATGGCGTGCGCGCCTTCGCCACCATATTGGTCGCCCATCTGACCACGGTCGATGCCGCCGTCGGTTTCGACCATGTCGTCTATGGCTGGGTCTTCTTTGCGATCATCATGATCATCGTGATGGCGACCGCCTGGCCCTTCTTCGATCGCAAGCCCGGCGACGCCTGGTTCGATCCCGCGCCGCTGCAACGCCCTGTCCGGCGGCAGGCCCCGGCCGGCATGATGGCGGCCATCGCGCTCGGCATCATCGTCGTCGCGCCGCTGTGGCTGGCGGCCACCGCCGCCGCCGCCCGTCCGCTGCCATCGCGCATCGATCTGCCGGCGGTGCCGGGCTGGACCCGCACCAGTACCGCCCAGACCTATCCCTGGAAACCGCGCTTCGATGGCGCCGATCATTTCATCTCTGGCCGCTATGCCAACGCACACGGACAGGTCGTGGACCTCGTCGTCGCCGCCTTTGACCGGCAGGAGGACAAGCGCGAACTGGTCGGTTTCGGCCAGGGCGCGGTCGATCCCGACAAGGAATGGACCTGGTCCTCGCCCGCACCGGCCCCCGCCGACGCACGCGGCGAGCAGATCACCGGCCCCGGCCCGCTGGTCCGTCATGTCGTCAGCTTCTATGTGGTGGGGCAGGGTGCACCGACCGGCAGCAAGCCGGAGGTGAAGGTCCAGACCATGCTTGCCCGGCTGCTCGGCCGCGATCCGCGCTCGGTCGCGATCCTCGTTTCCGCCGAAGAACATTCCGGCCATCCCTCCGACGCGGCGATCGCCGCCTTCCTGCGCGATCTGGGCAATGTGAAGGAATTGGCTGACCGCAGCGCGGGCATAGGCTAGGACCGTAACAATGTGCGGAATTGCGGGCATCTTCCATCTCGAAACGGCCAAGCCGGTCGATCCTGCGCGGGTGCGCGCCATGCTGGACCTGATGCCGCATCGCGGCCCGGACGGCAGCGGCATCTGGACCGCGCCGGGCGTGGGGCTCGGCCATCTGCGCCTGTCGATCATCGATCTTGGCGGCGGCGCGCAACCGATGATGACCGAGGATGAAAGCCTGGTCGTCACCTTCAACGGGGAAATCTACAATTTCGCCGAGGTTCGCGCCGAACTGGAGGCGAAGGGCCATGTCTTCCGCACCGACAGCGATACCGAAGTCATCCTGCACGGTTATCGCCAGTGGGGCGAGGAATGCGTCAGCCGCTTCAACGGCATGTTCGCCTTCGCCCTGTTCGATGCGCGCGCCCAGTCGCTCTGGCTGGTACGCGACCGGCTGGGGGTGAAGCCGCTCCATTATGCCCTGTTGTCGGACGGCAGCCTGATCTTCGGATCGGAACTGAAGAGCCTGCTCGCGCACCCCTTGCTTCGCCGTGCGCCGGACCTGAGCGCGGTCGAGGATTATCTGGCCTATGGCTATGTCCCCGACGATGCCTGCATGGTCGCGGGCGTCCGCAAGCTGGGCGCGGGCGAGACGCTGCGCCTGGTGCGCGGCCGTCCGCTGCCCCATCCGCAACGCTATTGGGACATCAGCTTTGCCGATCGCAGCAAGGCCAAGCCCGAGGCGCTGGAGGAGGAACTGGTCGCGCTGATGCGTCAGGCGGTGCGCTCGCGCATGGTGTCCGACGTACCGCTCGGTGCCTTCCTGTCCGGCGGCGTCGACAGCAGCAGCGTTGTCGCGCTGATGGCGGAGGCGTCGAACCAGGCAGTCAAGACCTGCACCATCGGCTTCGATGTCGCCAGCCTGGACGAAACCGCCTATGCCGACCGGATCGCGCGGCGTTTCGCCACCGATCACCGCACGCGCATCGTATCACCCGATGATTATGGATTGGCCGACACGCTGGCCTTCCATTTCGACGAACCCTTTGCCGATGCGTCCGCGCTGCCGACCTACCGTGTCTGCGAACTGGCGCGCGAACAGGTGACGGTGGCCCTGTCCGGCGATGGCGCGGACGAGGCGTTCGCCGGCTATCGCCGCCACCGTTTCCAGATGCAGGGGGAAAGGCTGCGTGGCCTGATCCCCGCTTCGGTGCGCGAACCCTTGTTCGGTACGCTTGGCCGCTATTATCCCAAGGCTGACTGGGCGCCGCGCCCGCTGCGCGCCAAATCGACTTTCCTGGAACTGGCCGGCGACGGCGGCGAGGCCTATGCCGCCTCGGTCGGGGTCACGCCCCATGCGCTGCGCCAGCGCCTCTTCAGCCAGGACATGAAGAGCCGGCTGGGCGCCTATCGCGCCGAAGATCGTTATATCAAGGCGATGGCCAATGCCCCGGCGCGCGACCCGCTTGATCGCGCCCAATATGCCGATATCCGCATCTGGTTGCCTGGCGACATTCTGACCAAGAGCGACCGGATGAGCATGGCCGTCAGCCTGGAAGCGCGCGAGCCGCTGCTCGACCATCGACTGGTCGAATTTGCCGCGCGCCTGCCGGTTGCCCAGCGCATTCGCGGCAATAGCGGCAAGTACCTCATGAAGAAGGCGATGGAGCCCTTCCTGCCGCAGGACATTCTTTATCGCCCGAAAATGGGCTTCGTGACGCCGATCAGCGCCTGGTTCCGCGGCGCCCTGGCGGGCGAGGCGACGGCGGTCGCGGGCGGCTCTGCACTTGCCCGCACCGGCTGGTTCGACACGAAGATGCTGGCCAAGGTCGCGGCCGACCATAAGGCCGGCGTGGCCGACCATGGCCGGCTGCTGTGGCAAATGGTGATGCTCGACAAGGCGCTCGGCCGGCTGTTCGGCGCGTGATCGGCGTATTGCGCGCGCCTTTTGGCAGTTTTTTGGCGTTGATAGGGCCGTGGCTGATCTGGCTGGGTTTTGCACATTTCGTCCGGCCTCATTGGTCCGGTGACTTGGCTGGCATCACGGCTGCGACACTGTCGATTTTCGTGGGACTATATGGCCTGTGGCTATGTTTTCCGCCTCCGCCGAATGATAAATCGATATGGCAACTGATCCTTTTCATAATCTATGCCGTCGGGATCGTCATTGCGCAGCCGATTATTGGTCTCGTGTCGGTTTGCACGACAGGTGACTGCATTTAGGGTGCGGGCCTTGCAACTGGCCCCGCCCAGTGCCAACGGGACAGCATAATGATCATGCAGGGCGCCTCATTGACTGTCTCGAAGGAAATTGTGCGGCTGCGCCTCTATGTGCTGTGCCTGGCCGGCGACATGGCGGGGCTGTTTATCGCCTTCCTCCTCGCCAACTGGCTGGTCGTCGGCGCCTTCCTCGGCGAACCGGGCAAGCCGCATGGCCTGGTGATGTTCTCGATGGTCGCGCCGCTCTACGCGATCCTCGCGGTGCAGGGCGGTGCCTATGGCATCAACACGCTGGATCGCGTGCGCCGCGGCATCTTCCGCGCGCTGCTGGCGCTGGCGCAGGCGGCGCTGTTGATGTTGCTGATCGTCTATCTGGGCAAGATCGCCGAACAGCTGTCGCGTCTGACCTTCCTCACCGGCCTGCTGCTGGGCGCGGCGACGCTGGCGCTGGTGCGCCTGGCGGTTGCGCGCCTGGCGGTTCGCCTGCTGGGCGATGTGCCGCATCTGACCGCCGTCATCATGGACGGGGTCGCGATCGAGACCGGCGCCCATATGGAGGTGATCCAGGCGGACGCCGCCAATCTCCACCCCGAACGGCATGATGCCGACATGGCCGCGCGCCTGGCCGCTGCGGTCGGCATGGCGGAGCGCGTGATCGTCGCCTGTCCGCTCGAACGGATGGACGACTGGTCGGCGGCGCTCAAGTCGCTCTCGGCGCGGGGCGAGATCGTCGTCCCCGAACTGCTGCGCTTTGCGCCTGCGCGGGTGGATGAGTTTGACGGCCAGCCGACGATCATCGTCGCCGGCGGCCCGCTGCAATTCCGCGACCGCCTGATCAAGCGGCTGTTCGACATCATCGTCGCCACCATCGCCACCATCGCGCTGTCGCCGGTCCTGTTCGGCGCCGCGCTGGCGGTGAAGCTGACCAGCCCCGGCCCCATCCTGTTCCGCCAGCCGCGCATCGGCAAGGATGGGCGGCCCTTCTCCATCTACAAGTTCCGCTCGATGCGGACCGAGGCGAGCGACCACAAGGCGGCAACGCTGACCAGGCGCGACGATGATCGCGTGACCCGCGTCGGCGCCTTCCTGCGCAAGACCAGCATCGATGAACTGCCCCAGCTCTTCAACGTGCTGAACGGCGACATGAGCGTCGTCGGCCCGCGCCCCCATGCCGCCGCCGCCAAGGCGGGCGACAGCCTCTATTGGGAGGTCGACGCCCGCTATTGGGAACGGCATTGCATCAAGCCGGGCATGACCGGCCTTGCCCAGGTGCGCGGCCATCGCGGTGCGACCGACCATCATCAGGATCTGATCGACCGACTCCAGTCGGACCTGGAATATGTCAGCGACTGGTCGATCTGGCGCGACCTGCGTATCATCGTCGCGACGCTGGGCGTGCTGGTCCATCACAAGGCTTATTAACCGTGACCAACCTGCTGCTCGCCCTTGTCCTGCTGGCCTCGTTGGTCGCTGTCGCCTGGCCCTTCCTCTTTTATCCGCTGATCCTGCGGATGCTGCCAACCCGCGCGGAAACGCCGGTCGCCGGCCGGGTGCCCAGCGCGTCGCTGCTTTTCTGCGCCTATAATGAGGCGGGTGCGATGCCGGAAAAGCTCGCCAATCTGGCGATGCTCAAGGCGCGGCATCCGGCCTTGGAAATCCTCGCCTTCGACGATGGATCGTCCGACGATACCGCCGCGCTGATCGCGGCGCAGGGTGATCTGGTCACTTTGCTGCGCGGGCCGGGGCGCAGCGGCAAGGCGCATGGCATGAAATTGCTCGCCGCCCGCGCGCGCGGAGATGTGTTGATCTTCACCGACGCCAATGTGCTGCTGGACGCGGACGCGATCGACAATCTGCTCGCCCGCTATGCCGATCCCGATATCGGCGGCGTGCTCGGCTCGCTCCATTATCTGGGCGAGGGGGACAGCGCGACCGCCGCCGTCGGCTCGCTCTACTGGCGGATCGAGGAAAGGTTGAAGGATGAGGAGTCGCGCACCGGCAATGTGCTGGGCGCCGACGGCTCGATTTTCTCGATCCGTCGGTCCCTCTATCCCGAATTTCCCGACAGCGTGCTGGACGATCTCACCGTCTCCATGGCGGTGGTCTTTGCCGGCAAGCGGCTGGTGAAGGCGAAGGATGTGATCGCGCGCGAGCGGCTGGTGACCGGGCGCAAGGACGAATATCGGCGCAAGGTGCGGATCGCTGCCCGCGCCTGGCACACGCACAGCCATTTGCGCCCGCAACTGCGCCGCATGGCCGCGATCGACCGGTTCAAATATGCCTCGCGCAAAATCGTCCGCTGGTTCGGCGGCGCCTTCATCTTGACCGGCGCGATCGCGGCCGGCGCGCTGGCGCTGCGCCTGTCGCCCATGCTCTACATGGCCGGCGCGATCGGCCTTGCGCTGCTCGGCTGGATCGGCCTGCGCTCGCGCGGCGGGCCGCTTGCCGCGCTGGTCGACATCATGATCGCCTACGCCGCCACCTTGCAGGGCATGCTCAAGGCGATGCGCGGTCGCACCGTCACGACATGGAATCCTGCCAAGTCGCGCTGATCCCCCTCGCCAAAGCCGTGCCATATTGTATAGGCCGGAAGCTGATACCGAGCGGAGAATGGCGTGATTACTGTCCAGCGGGTGGCCAAGGCCGCCGGCAAGCATCTGACCAAATTGGGTCTCGACCTGCGCAAGGTTCTGGGCGCTTCCGCCAATCGCGGCTGCCCGGCCTGCGGCATGACGGTCGTCGGCTTCTTCCGCTATGGCGACAATGGCGAATGGGGCTGCCCCAATTGCAACGCGTCGCCGCGCGAGCGGCTGATGAACTATCTCCTCATGAAGGGCGTGCTGACCGTGCCGACCGACGGCGCGATCCTGCACATGGCCCCCAATGAAGGGAGCCTGGTCAAGCGCTTCTCGGCGGCGGCCGACTATGTCCCGGCCGATCTTGATCCCGCGCGCTACACCGTGCCCGGCATGCACAAGGTCGATCTGATGGCGCTGTCCGATAGCGATCGCTACGACCTCTTCTACGCCAGCCATGTGATGGAGCATGTGCCCGATGACATGGCCGTGCTGCACAATATCCTGCGCGCGCTCAAGCCCGGCGGCGAAGCCTGGCTGATCGTGCCGCTGTGGGACAAGCCGACCGAGGATGGCAGCTTCGACATTCCCCCGCGCGAGCGCGAACGGCGCTTCGGCCAGTGGGACCATGTGCGCCAATATGGCCTCGACTTTGCCGATCGCATCCGCGCCGCCGGCTTCGAGCTGGAGGAAATCGACGCGCGCGACATCGACGCCGACACGCGCCATTTCTATGCGCTCGATGATCGGCTGTTCCGCGCGCGCAAGCCGCTGGGAACTGCGACGCAGTGAGCATGCTCGCGCGGATGGAGGCATCCGCCCGCATCCTCGCGCTGATCAAGCTCGCCAATGTCGGGCTGGTGATGATCTGGGGCTTCGCCGTCACCTTCGTCTTTGTGCGGGTGCTGCCGCTGGCGGAGTTCCAGGCCTTCCTGCTGCTCGTCGCCTTCGGCAATTTCACCATCTCGGCGGAATTCGGCCTCACCAGCATCATCTATGCGCGCCTGCGCCGCTTCTGGCTGGGCAGCGATGAAGAGGCGGCCGATGGCGGCTTCCGGCTGGAGGAAATGGGGGTCCTCTTCCTCTTCCTCGGGCTGCTGATCGCCGGCGCGCTCGTCCTCCTGCTCGGCGCGCTGGCGCTGGGCGGGCTGCATACCGCCATGCCGGCGCTGTTCCTGCTCTTCTTCCTCACCGCCTGTCTCAACCTGCCGGCTTTGCTCGCCAAGCGGGCGTTGGCGGCCATCGACGGCAATTTCCTGTGGGAAGGGCTGGACTGCGCCCGCCGCCTGGTGACGATCGGCCTGCTGGCGGCGATCCTGTTCGGGCTCGACCCGCGCCTGTCGGTCGCGCTGCAACTGGCGGTCAGTGTCGCGGTGATCGGCTATGCCATCGTCCATGTCCATCGCCGCCTTGGCATGCGCCGCAGCCACTGGTTCGCCTTCCGGGTTGGTGGTGGGCATGTGCGCCGCCATTATCTGCGCGATATCGGCGCGTCGGCAGCCTTCACCGTCTCGGACATCGTCGCCTATAACGCGCCCTATTTCACCATCGCCATGGCGACCAGCGATGCCCGGCCGATGCTTCTGTTCGACTTCTTCTTCAAGATGTCGCGCTCGCTCTCGATGCTGGTGCGCGCCATGGTGGAGGCGGCCCTGCCGCGCATCACCCGCGCCTATCATGCCGGCGACAGCGCGCGGGTGCGCCAGCTTCTGACCCGCGCGCTCGGCGCGGCGCTCTTCTTCGCGCTTGCGGGGTCGGCGCTGCTGATGCTGATCGGCGGCTGGCTGTTCGACAAGCTGTTCGACGGCCGCGCCGCGATCGACCGGGCCGACCTTGGCCTCACCGCGCTGGCACTGATCGCGCTCTCGGTGGTTTGCGTTTCGGTCTATGTCCAGGCCGCGCTCGGCCGCTTCGCCTATCTGCTCCAGCGCTCGCTGCCCTTCCTCGCCGGCTCCCTGCTCAGCGTCCCGCTCGCCGGCGCCTTCTGGCCCGATCGCTTCGATCTCGGCTTCCTCGGCCTCTATGCCCTGACCCTGATACTGGCCGCCGGCCTCCATCTCTTCTCGCTGCGCCGGCTGGTGTGCGCATGAAGATTGCCATGCTCGATCCGTCGCTCTTCACCGGGCGCTATGATGACGGGCTGTGCGCCGGCCTGGCGCAGGCGGGCGCTAACGTTACCCTGCTCGGCCGGCCGATGCGCGCCACCGATGCGATCCTGCCGCAGGGCTATAGCTACGCCCCGCGCTTCTTCCGCCGCAGCGAGGCCCTGCGCGATCGGCTGGGGGAGGGGCGCGCCTTCCGTCTCGCCAAGGCAGCCGAATATGGCCTCACCTGCGCGCTCGGCAATCTCGATGCGATGACCGGCGCGGACGTCACCCATGTCCAGTGGCTGCCGCTGGCGCCGGCCGACCGGCTGATGCTCGATCGGCTCAAGGGACGCACCGCGCTTGTCCACACCGTCCATAATGCCGATGCCTATCATGCCGACAGCGGCTTGCAGGGGCGCGGCTATCGCGCGCTGCTCGATCGGTTCGATGCGCTGATCGTCCATGGCGACACGACGCGCGCGGCGCTGGTCGGGCAGGGCGTCGATCCGGCCCGCATCCATGTGACGCCGCACCCGCCGATGCAGCTTGCGCCCGCCACCCCGGCGGACCTCGCCGCCATTCCCGCACCCGCCGCGCCCCGCATCCTCTTCTTCGGCACGATCCGCCCCTATAAGGGCGTCGATCTGCTGGTTGAGGCCTGCCTGTCGCTGTGGCGCGCGGGCCACCATTTTGAGCTGGTGCTGGCGGGCAAGCCCTTCATGGATGTCGCGCCGATCCTCGATCCGGTCCATGCTGCCGGCTTTGGCGATCGTCTCATCACCGATTTCGGCTTCCTCACCGAGCCCCGGCTGGACGCGCATATGAGGAGGGCCGACCTGATGGTCTTTCCCTATCGCCATATCGATTCGAGCGGCGCTTTCCTGTCGGCGCTACACCATGGCAAGGCGATGGTGACGTCGGACGCGGGCATGTTCGGCGCCTTGCCAGACGGCGTCACCACGCGGGTTCCGGCGGGAAATGCGGCGGCGCTTGGCCAAGCCCTCTTGCCGCTGATCGAAAGCGCGGCCATCAGGCAGTCAGCGGGTGCGCGCGCGCGCGCCTATGGAGATATTATGGGCAATTGGAAGGACATGGCCTTGGCGACGATGGATATTTACCGCCAGGTGCTGCGCGCATGAGCCGTTATGTCCGCGAATTGTCCGACCGCGCGCTGGCCCTGCGCCTGGCGCTGGCCGGCCGCGTCCACCAATATCCCGAAATCCAGGCGCTCAAGCGCTTCCTGTCCGCCTTCGCCATCGACTGCCTGTTCGACGTCGGCGCCAATCGTGGCCAATATGCGACCATGGCGCGCAAGGATGCGGGCTTTGCCGGCACCATCCTCTCCTTCGAACCGAACCCGGACGTCTTCGCCGAACTGAGCAAGGCCGCCGCGTCGGACCGCAACTGGCATGTCTTCAACATGGCCCTGTCCGATTTCGACGGCACCGCCAGCTTCAACATCATGGCCGCCGACCAGTTCAGCTCCTTGAAGGCCCCCTCGGGCGCACAGGACGCGATCTTCGCCGATCGCAACAAGGTGATGAAGACGGTGGAGATGCAGTGCCGCCGGCTCGACAGCCTGCTGCCCGAACTGCGCGCCGCCCATGGCTTTGCCCGGCCCTTCCTCAAGATGGACACGCAGGGCCATGACCTGTCGGTCTGCGAAGGCGCGGGGAGCGTCATCGCCGACATGGCCGGCATCCAGACGGAACTGGGCGTGCGTCCCATCTATGAAGGCGGCACCGGCTATCGCGCGATGATCGACTGGCTGGAGGCGCGCGCCTTCGTCCCTTCCGCCTTCTTCGCCAACAACAAGGGCCATTTCCCGTTGCTGGTCGAAATGGATGGCATCTTCGTCAACAAGGCGCTGCTGGACAGCTGATGCCGAAGGGAATGCCCTTCGTCAGCGCGCGACGCCTGTTCCTGGCCGGGGCGATCGGCCTTGCCCTGTGGCTGGGCGCGACCTTCCTGTGGCACGTGACCTGGCGTCAGGGTGTCAGCCTCGCCGTCATCCTGTTCCTGGATCAGGATTTTCCGGCGCTGATGATCGGTCTGTTCCTGCTCGCGCTGGCCGCCCCCTTTGCCGAGGGGATGGGCTTTCGCCTGCCGCAACCGCGCGCGCGCATCATCGTGCCGATCATCGTCTTGCTGGGGCTGGCCGCCTGGGCTGGCCATTATGCCCTGTTCCAGGATTATTCCGTCTCCCGCGATGAGGAGGTCGCGCGCTTTGCCGCCGCCTATATGCGCGAAGGCCTGTTCGCCCGGCCGATCCCGGTCGAATGGGAACCCTATCGCCGGGCGATCATGCCCGAATTCTTCTCGCCCTTCGGTGCCGCCGACTATTGGACCGCCGCCTATCTGCCAGTGAACAGCGCGATCCAGGCCCTTTTCTGGCAGATGGGCGATCCCAATCTCGCCGGCCCGGTCTTGCTGGTGCTCGGCCTCTTCTCGCTGTGGCGGGTGGCGCTGCATCTCTTTCCCGACCGGCCCGATGCCGTCTGGGTGACGATGCTGCTCGGCCTCTCCTCGGCCCAGCTCTGGGTCACGGCGATGACCCCCTATGCCATGACCGGCCATTTTGCATTGAACATGGTCTGGCTGGCGCTGGTGCTGCGCGGCGGCATTGCCGGCCATCTGTCTGCCGGCGTGGTCGCGCTGATCGCGGCGGGCCTGCACCAATGGCATTTCCCGCCCATCTTCATCGCCCCCTTCATCCTCTGGATGCTGCTGGCGCGGCGCTGGACCGTGGCCGCCTTCCATGCCTTGACCCTGGTCGCGATCGTCATCGTCTGGGCCAAGATCTGGCCCGGCTTCCTGCTTCACGCGCTCGGTGCGCCGACCGATGTGCGCCCGTCCGCCGGCGTCGCCGACAAGGTGGGCAGCCTGTTCCAGCGCCTGGGCGACCGCTGGCAGCCGCTGGTCAATCTCAGCCGCTATGCCGCCTGGAACAACATATTGATGGTCCCGCTCGCGGGCCTGGGCGTGCTGGCGATGCGCTGGCGCGATGCGATCCGCGGGCGCGAGATCGCCTTGCCGCTGGCGCTGGGTTGCCTTGCCGGGTGCCTGCTGGCGCTGGCGCAGGGCTATGGCTGGGGCTTCCGCTATGCCCATGGCTTCATTGGCCCCTTCTGCCTGCTCGGCGGCCTTGGCTGGGCGCGCTTCCGGCCTCAGGGCGCGATGCGGCCGATCTTCATCGGCTTCCTGGTGACGCTGCTGACCGCCGGCTTCCTGGTCTGGCGCACCCATGTGTTCGTCGAGCCCTATGCCGCCAGCCACCGGATGATCGACGCCTCGCGCGCGGATGTCGTGCTGGTCGATCCACGCGGCGGCCTCTACGTCACCGATCTGGTGCGCGGCCGCAACGGCGTGCCGGGCAAGCCGATGGTGATGAACCTCGGCATGCTGACGCTCGATCAGGTGGATGAACTGTGCAAGACCTATGTGGTCGAGCTGTTCGACCGCGCCGAATTTCGTCCGCTCGGTGTGCCGCTGGCGCGCTGGAACCTCGGGCGCATGGACACGCTGCGCGCCCATATGAAGCTGGCGGGTTGCGATCGCCCGGTCCAGCCGCCGCTGCCCGAGACGATCGACGACGCCATGAACGCCGCCGACAACGCGATGTGACGCTGGCGGTCATTATCGAGCATAAATTAAGCCCGCGCGGCGTTTGAGCGTATCAAGCTGCTGATGCGTCAGCATCACTGCAGCTTGCCATTATTGCCCCTTCACATAGACCCGCTTGCCGTTGATCCAGGTTTCCAGCACCTGCGTGCCGCGAATGTCGGTCGGGCTGGCCGTCTCGATATTGCGGTCGATCAGCAGGAAGTCCGCCCGCTGCCCCGGCACCAGGCTGCCGAATTTCTTCTCGGCAAAGCCGGCAAAGGCCGCCTGCCGGGTAAAGCCGTCCAGCGCCGCCTCGAAGCTCACCTTCTGCTCGGGCATCCAGCCGCCGGCCGGCTCGCCCTTCGCATCCTGGCGCGACATGGCGGCAGCGATGCCGGGGAAGGGATTGGGGCTTTCGACCGGCACGTCGGAGCCGAACGCCAGCGGCACCTTATTGTCCAGCATCGCCTTCCAGGCATAGGCGCCCTTCAGCCGTGCCTCGCCCAGCCGCGCCGTCGCCATGCGCCAGTCCGACGTTTCATGCACCGGCTGCATCGACGCGATCGTGCCATAGCGGGCAAAGCGCGGCAGGTCGGCCGGATCGATGATCTGGGCATGTTCGACCCGCCAGCGCCGGTCGCCGGTATAGGTGTCCGACATTTCCTGGATCGCGTCGAGTATCTCGCCATTGGCGGCGTCGCCGATCGCATGGACCGCGACCTGGAAATTGTCCATCGCCGCGCGGCTCATGATGTTGCGCAACTGGGTCGACGGGATCATCGGCAGGCCGCGCTGGCCCGGCGCATCGCTATAATCCGCCTTCAGCCAGGCACCGCGCGATCCCAGCGCGCCGTCCAGCAGCAGCTTGATCCCGCCCATGCGCAGATGATCGTCATACAGCCAGGGCGTGGGTTCCGGCCCGGCGATCAGCACCATATTGTCGAGGCCATAGGCATAAGACATGATCCGCACGCGCAGCGCGCCGCGGTCGGCCGACCGGCGGAAGGCTTGCCAATCCTCGATGCTGGTGCCCATGTCGGCAATGCCGGTGATGCCCACCGCCAGCAGCGCGCGCTGCGCCTTTTCCAGCGCATTGTCGCGATCCTTGGGGGCAGGGGCGGGCACGACCTTCTGGATCAGGTCCATCGCCTTGTCGACGAAGACGCCCGCCGGCTTGCCCGCCGCCATCTCGATCCGCCCGCCAGCCGGCGCCTTGGTCGCGGCGCTGACGCCGGCCGCACGGATAGCCGCGCTGTTGGCCCAGCCCGCATGGCCGTCGATCCGCTCCAGCCAGACCGGAATGTCGCCCACGGCCGCGTCCAGTTCGGCGGCGGTCGGGAACCGGCCCAGCCCCCATGTCTCCTGGTTCCAGCCGGTGCCGATGATCCATTTGCGGCCGGTATTTTCCTGCGCATAGGCGCGGATCTTCGCCTGTGCCTCGGCCAGCGATTTGGTGTCGGACAGGTCCAGCGTGATCAGCGACAGACCAAGCCCCATGACATGGCCATGCGCATCGATCAGGCCGGGGATCAGCGTCTTGCCGCCCGCGTCCAGCTTGAAGCTCGGGCCTTTCGGTCGTTCGGGCCAGGGCTGGCCGCGCTTGGGTTTCTTGGGCTTGTACTCGGGCTCCTGATAACGGCCCTGGATCAGCTTCTCGACCTTGCCCTCATCGTCGATCATCAGCGCGCCGAAGTGGACGATCTTGCCATCCGGTCCGATGGCGATGCCGTTCACATTGTCGATCACGCCCGATGCATAAGCGGGCATGGGCAAAGCAAGCGCGGCGATCGCCGCCAGCATCATCTTCCTCATGCGCGGGTGATCCGCCGCACCAGCGCGCTGGTATCCTGCCGGTTGCCGCCCATCGCCTGCACGTCGGCGTAATATTGATCGACCATCGCCGTCACCGGCAGGGTCGCGCCATTGGCCCGCGCTTCCTCCAGCGCCAGCCCCAGATCCTTGCGCATCCAGTCCACCGCAAATCCGAAATCGAAACTGTCCTGCGCCATCGTCTTCCATCTATTGTCCATCTGCCAGCTTTGCGCTGCGCCCCCCGAAATCGCCTCGAACACCTTGTCCAGGTCCAGTTCCGCCGCCTGGGCAAAGCGCATCGCTTCGGCCAGGCCCTGCAGAACGCCGCCGATGCAGATCTGGTTCACCATCTTCGTCGTCTGGCCCGCGCCGGCCTTGCCGACATGGACGATGCGCGCGGCATAGGCCTGCATCACGATCGTCGCGGCCGCCACCGCCGGGGCGGACCCGCCGCACATGATCGACAGCCGGCCATTTTCGGCGCCTGCCTGCCCGCCCGACACCGGCGCGTCAACGCAGTGCAGGCCCAGGCTCTCGCCCTCGACGGACAATTGCCGCGCGATCCGCGCCGACACGGTCGTATGGTCGATGAACAGGCCGCCCGGCTTCATCGTGCGGAACGCGCCCTCGCGCCCCAGCGTGATCTGGCTCAGGTCATCGTCGGTGCCGACGCAACTGATGACGATGTCCGCTTCCTCGGCGGCCTTGGCCGGGCTGATCGCAACCTCGCCACCATAGGCCTCGGCCCAGCTCTTGGCCTTGCCGATCGATCGATTGTAGACGGTCAGATGATGCCCCGCCTTGGCCAGATGCCCCGCGATCGGGCCGCCCATGACCCCCAGGCCGATAAACGCGATATTAGCCATAAGCCTCGTACATTTCGTGCGTGCAACCAAGCCATAGGGCCAGTTTTCGGCAAGTGCCAGTTTCTTCACCGGCAATTTTGCGTTAGGGCGCTGCGCCATGAACACGCTGAGCAAGATAGAGGGCGCCCTGCCGCTGCCCGTCACCGTCGATGACATCCTTGCGGCCCGGACACGCATTTCCGGGTCGATCGTCAAGACGCCGACGCTCATTAGCCAGACCTTCTCGCAAATGCTGGGCTGCAACGTCTATCTGAAGTTCGAAAATCTCCAGTTCACCGCCGCCTACAAGGAACGCGGCGCGCTCAATCGTCTGCTGCAACTCGATGAAGCGGCCAAGGCCAAGGGCGTGATCGGCGCCTCGGCCGGCAACCATGCGCAGGGCCTTGCCTATCATGGCAAGCGCCTTGGCGTGCCCGTGACCATCGTCATGCCGACCACCACGCCGATCGTGAAGGTCACCCAGACCCAGGGCCATGGCGCCACCGTCGTCCAATATGGCGAGAAGTTCGACGACGCCTATGCCCATGCCCGCAAGCTGGAGGTGGAGCAGGGCCTGACCTTCATCCATCCCTTCGACGAGCCCGACATCATCGCCGGCCAGGGCACCGTCGGTCTGGAAATGCTGGAGGATGCGCCGCAGATCGACACGCTGATCATACCGATCGGTGGCGGCGGCCTCTTCTCCGGCATCGCCACCGCGGCGCGCGCGATGAAGCCCGACATCCGCCTGATCGGCGTCCAGGCGGAACTCTATCCGTCGATGTATGATTTCATCAAGGGCGCGGACCTGGCCTGCGACGGCGATACGCTGGCCGAGGGTATCGCGGTGAAGCAGCCGGGCGAACTCACCCGTCGCTTCGTTGAGCGTCTCGCCGACGATGTGCTGCTGGTCACCGAACGCCGGCTGGAGGAAGCGGTAAGCCTGCTGCTCCAGATCGAGAAGACGGTGGTGGAGGGGGCCGGTGCTGCCGGCCTGGCCGCACTGCTCAGCCATCGCGAGCAGTTTGCCGGTCGCAATGTCGGCCTGATCCTGACCGGCGGCAATATCGACACCCGCCTGCTCGCCAATGTGCTGCTGCGCGATCTCGCCCGCTCGGGCCGTCTCGCCCGCCTGCGCATCATCCTGCAGGATCGGCCCGGCGCGCTGTTCCATGTCGCCCGCATCTTCGATCAGGAAGCGGTCAACATCCTGGAGCTGTCGCACCAGCGCATCTTCACCAACCTGCCGGCCAAGGGGCTCAGCCTCGACGTCGAGTGCGAGACCCGCGATGGCGCCCATCTCCAGCGGCTGATCACGGCGCTGGGCGCGGCGGGTTATGAAGTCGCGCCGATCGAGGTTGCCTGATTTTGGGACATGCTTAACCATCGGTAAAAATTTCGTGGTAAATGACCTTTTCATGGTTGGGCCGGGACGGCATAGTCCGACCATGAAAAGGCACATTCGCATGACTGAATCGGGGGGAGAGGCATGAGCGCACCATTCCGCTTTCCGCGTTTCTTCGTGACGAACCCCAGCCCTTGCCCCTATCTGCCGGGCAAGAGCGAGCGGAAGGTCTTTACCGAACTCAACGGCGACAATGCCTCGGAACTCAATGATGCGCTCGGCCGCATCGGCTTCCGCCGCAGCCAGAACGTCGCCTATCGTCCCAGCTGTGCCGATTGCTCGGCCTGCGTGTCGGTCCGCGTCGTCGCGCAGGAGTTCAAGCCCAACGCGACCCAGCGCAAGCTGATCCGCCGCAACAGCGACCTCGTCGTCACCGCCTGCAAGCCCTGGTCGACCGAGGAGCAGTTCGAACTGCTCCAGCGCTATCTGCGCGCGCGGCATCCCGGCGGCGGCATGACCGAAATGGACGAGATGGACTTTGCCGACATGGTCGAACAGACCCCGGTCGAAAGCCACGTCGTCGAATATCGCCTGCCCGGCGAGGATGGCCGCCCCGGCAAGCTCGTCGGCGCATGCCTGACCGATCGCCAGGGTGACGGCCTGTCGATGATCTACAGCTTCTTCGACACCGAACTGGAAGATCGTCCGGGCCTCGGCAACTTCATCATCATGGATCATATCCAGCGCGCCGCCCGTGCGGGCCTGGCCTATGTCTATCTCGGCTATTGGGTCGATGGCTCGCAGCGGATGCAGTACAAGATCCGCTATCGCCCGCTCGAAAAGCTCAGCCGCGCCGGCTGGGTCCGCTTCGATCCTGAGGAGCAGGCGCAGGCGATCCGCGTCGTCATGCCACGGGACGAGCCGCCGCTGCCGGTCGAACTCGCCGCGATCTTGCGCCGCTGACAGGGCAATTTCTGTAATTTACAAATTCCCGATCATTCCGGTTACGTGCAGGCTTGTTTAAGCTTTTCCTGCATCATCGCTGTCATGAGGAACAGGGCGGCACGGCAATCGGGGATGGGCGATGGATCGCTTCGCTGATCGGCGCTTTGCCGATGGCGCCCGCGAACTTGGCGGGCCTCCAGCCCATATGCCGTCCGGCGCCAACATCGCGCACAGGACATTATCGGCCAAGATCAAGCATGTCCGCCCACCCGTCATTCACTGGTTCGCGGATTATCGCGGTCGCCTGCTGACCTACTGGGTCGAGGGTGAGGTGCGGGGGGGAGGGCTTCGCATGGGGCTGATGCGCCATGGCTGGCGCAAGGGCTTTGATTCGGTCGATATTGGGATCATCATACGGGCCGCCGCCGCCTCGTCGCAGCCGGAACCGCTGGTCGTTCGCCTGCGTTGCGCAGATGGCGCAAGCCGCTGGTGCCTGCTCCGCATGACGCGGCAGGCAATGCCCGCAGGGGCATGGCGCTGGTATGGAACGGTCGAGGATATGCATGATCGTCGCGACAAACAGGCTGAGTTGCTGGAAACCGCGCTGGCGGAAAGTCGCGAACATCATCGCTGGTCGGTAGAACTCAGTCCCCAGGTTCCCTGGACCGCCACGCCTGATGGCGCGATCGAGGAGGTCGGGCCGCGCTGGCGCGATCTGACCGGGAGCTCACCCGAACAGGCGATGGGCGCCGGCTGGATCAACGCCCTGCATCCCGACGACATGGACCGGACCCTGGCGCTGTGGCGCGAACGGCTCCAGTCGGGCGATCCGGTCGATGTCGATTATCGCCTGCGCCTGCGCGATGGCAGCTATCGCTGGATGCGCGCGCGCGCGGCCGCCCGGCGCGATGGCAAGGGTGCGATCATCCGCTGGTATGGCACGCTGGAGGATATCCATAATCAGAAGCTGGCGCAGCAGGCGGTGGCCGAAAGCGAGGAGCATTTCCGCCTTGCGGTGCAGTCGGCGCGGCTCGGCATCTGGGACTATGATGCCCGTTCGGGCCAGCGCAGCTGGTCGGCGGAGTTCCGGGCGATGCTGGGCCTGTCGGCGGACGCGCCGGCGACCACCGAACTGGCCTTGTCGCTCGTCCATCCCGATGATCGCCACAAGCTCAAGGCGATGATGGACAGCGTCGCCGCCAATGTCCTGCCCCCACATTTCGAGGCGACCCTGCGCGTCCATCGCGCCGACACGGGCGCACTGCGCTGGATCCGCAGCACCGGCTGGGCGACGCGCACCGAAGTCGGCCAGTTGCGCCGGATCATCGTCACCTTCCTCGACGTCACCGAACAGCGCGATGCGGAAGAACGTATCCGCTGGGCCGCCACCCACGATCCGATGACGCGGCTGCCCAACCGGACATTGTGGCAGGGCGTGCTGGAGGAACTGGCCGATCGGGCGCGCCCGACCGGCGCGGGCTTCGGCCTGATGCTGTTCGACATTGATGACCTCAAGCGGATCAACGATTCGCTTGGGCATGACGCGGGCGATGCGCTGCTCTGCGGTTTTGCCGAGCGGCTGGCGGCGGCGGCACCGGCCGATGCGGTGGTCGGTCGCCTGGGTGGGGACGAATTCGGCCTGATCGCCGCCTCGCTGGTGGACAGTGCCTCCGTTCAGGCCTGTAGTCAGGCGATATTGGACAAGATGCGGGTGCCCTTCGCCTATCAGGGGCAATTGCTCGAAGCCGGGGTCAGCGTCGGTGGCGCCGTGTTCGGCGAACATGGCGACGATGCGCATGAATTGTTCAAGGCGGCCGATCTGGCGCTCTATGCGTCGAAGGCGAGCGGCCGCAGCCGGCTCACCATGTTCCATTCCCAGTTGCGCGCCGACGCACAGCAGCGCAGTTCGATGATCCACATGGCGCGCCAGGTGATCGCCGAGCGGCTGGTCGTGCCCTATTATCAGCCCAAGGTCGACATGCGCAGCGGGCAGGTGCTGGGCTATGAGGCGTTGCTGCGCTGGCAGCATCCCCGGCTCGGGGTGCAGGCGCCCGCCACCATCGCCGCCGCCTTCGAGCATGGCGAATTGGCCATCCGCCTGACCGACCTCATGCTTGATGCGGTGCTGCACGACATGGCGGCCTGGCTCCGGTTGGGCTTCGATCCTGGCCGGGTGGCAGTCAATGCCTCGGCGGCGGATCTGCTCCAGGCCGATTTCGCCGATCATGTCCTGGCCCGGCTGGATCAGCATGGCGTGCCGGCACAGAATTTCGAGATCGAAGTGACCGAGTCGGTCTTCCTTGGTCGTGGCGCCGATCAGGTCGCGCGCGCGCTTGATCGGTTCGCGCGCGGCGGGGTGCGGATCGCCCTCGACGATTTCGGCACCGGCTTCGCCTCGCTCAGCCATCTCAAGCAATATCCGGTCAATGTGCTGAAGATCGACCGCAGCTTCGTCAGCCATGTCGACAGCGACGCCGGCGACGCCGCCATCGTCGACGCCGTCATCAAGCTGGGCAGCAGCTTCCGCATGGAGGTGGTGGCCGAAGGCGTGGAGACCGCCGAACAGGCCGCTTTGCTGCTCCAGCATGGCTGCCATATCGCGCAGGGCTATCATTATGGCCGGCCGCAGCCCGCCGCATCGGTCCTCGCCGCGCGCGGCGCGGCGCCTATCGCGCCGAAAAAGTGACCGCCTCTATCTTGTTGCCATCGGGGTCGCGCACGAAGGCGCCATAATAATGGTCGTCATATTGCGGCCGCACGCCCGGCGGCCCGGCATCGCTGCCGCCCAGCTCCAGCGCCAGCCGATGAAATCCGTCAACTGCGCTGCGATCGGCCGCGACGAAGCAGATATGGATGCCGTTGCCGGCGCTCGCGGGCGCGCCATCGACCGGGGTCTCGACGCTGAACACCACGTCGGTCACGCCATAGTCGAGCGAATGGGGATGGTCGCGCAGGCTGCGATAGCCCAGCAGCGCCATCAGCGGGTCGTAGAAGGCCCGTGCCCGCGCCACATCATTGGTGCCCACCGATACATGATGCAGCATTGCGCCACTCCCGTCGCCTGATCCCGCCCGTCAACGCACCAACCCATGGTCGCGGTTCCGGACGGTTCAGCGCGGCGCCGCCTCGGTCGCGTAGCGGGTGGTCGCCTGGGTCGTGCCGTCGGGATTGATGATGATGGTCGTCACCAGCGGCGGCGGATAATAGAAGCCGCCCGAAATATAGCCGCCCGGCGGCAGGCCGGGCACCGGCGGAGCGGCCGACACGACGGTCGTGGTCGCCGGCTGGTTCGACCAGTGCGTGCCGCTCGTCGCCGCCACCGATGCTGGCGGAGGCGTCGGAGCCGCCGCAACGGTCGTCACCGTCGTCGCGCTCGGGCTGACGGCGCTGCTGGCATAGGCGGGGGCATCATAGTCCACGCCGGGGCGGCTGGACGGGGCGGACTGCGGCGCGGGGCTATAGGTCACCATGTCGTCGGGCGCGCTATAGCCGGCCTCGCCACCGGAACTGGCGATGACGGCCGGCTGCGGTGCGCCCTCTTCATAGCCGCCCTCATAGCGCGACCAGTCGATGCCGCTGCGCACGTCGCGTACCCGGCCATATTGGTCGGTCATCACCGCATCGTCATAATAGCGCGACCAGCCATAGCCGGTGGTCGGCGCCGGCAGGCCATAGGCGCCATAATTGGCGATGAAGAAGCGCGGATGGACCCAGTAGGCGGGTAGGGCAAAGCCCACGCGCGGCCGCTGATAGCTTTGCCAGCCGCCCGGCGCGGCCCAACCGGCATACCAGCGCCCGTCATAGCGCGGCCCCCAGCGATGGGCGGTAGCGGTCGTTGTCGTCGCCGTGGTGGTGGTGCGGACCACGCTGGTGCCGGACGCGGCGGGTGTCTGCGCGGCAACCGGCCCCGCAAGGCCAGCGATCAGCGCCATGGCGCTGGTGGCGAAGAATAAGCGCGCGGCCATCATCATGCTCCCTGTTCCTGCAGGGGCATCAGGCCGCCCGCACGGTCATCATGCTAACGCGGAAATTAGCATGACGATCCGTGCAACGCCATGTTCGGCTTATGAAATCCTGTCCCGGATCGGGGCAGGGTGGCGATCAGCCGATGCGGCCGGCGATCCGCGCGACCAGCGCTTCCAGCCCCTGCTGGTCGGCACTGTCGAACCGGGCGGGGCGGGGGCTGTCCAGGTCCAGCACGCCGATCAGCCGGCCGTCATGCACCACCGGCACGACGATCTCGGACGCGCTCGCCGCGTCGCAGGCGATATGGCCGGGGAAGGCATGGACATCGGCCACCAGCTGCGTCTCGCGCGTCTGGGCAGCCGTGCCGCACACGCCGCGGCCCAGCGGGATGCGTATGCAGGCCGCTTTGCCCTGGAAAGGCCCCAGCACCAGCTCATCCTCGACCATGCGATAGAAGCCGGCCCAGTTGAGGTCGGGCAGGAACTGCCAGATCAGCGCCGACAGGTTGGCCATATTGGCGACCGCATCGGGCTCGTCACGGGTCAGCGCGTCGGCAGCGGACAGAAGATCGGCGTAAAGCGTCGCCTTGTCGGCGTCGGCAGCGGGGGCGAAATCATACATGGCGCGCATATAGGATGGCGCAGGCCCCCCTGCCTAGGGGGACAGGGAATTAAGCGGAGTTTAAGGCCACAGCGTTATGCCGCCCCGTCATGCCTGCTTCGCTTCATCATCTGCGGTCCAGCGCCTTTGTCCGCTTCGCGATCAGTGGTGGAGGCGTGGCGGTCGTCGCGGTTGCGACCTATTATCTGTGTGCCGTTTCCATCGGCATGGCACCGCTCGCCGCCAATCTGGTCGCCTATCTGGTCCAGTTGATGCTGAGCTATGAGGCCCATCGCCGGTTCAGTTTTCGACAGCAGCGTGCCAACCGGAAGAGTATCGCGGGCTATTGCATCCTGTCCCTGGGGGCGCTTGGCCTCAATTCCCTGTGGGTCTGGCTGCTGACCGATGTGGCGGGGCAGGCGCGCTGGACGCCGATCATGCCGATGGTGGCGGTGACGCCGCTTGTCACCTTCGCGATTGCCCGGCGCTGGATATTCATTTCGGCGCGCGCGCCGATTTGACCCTTCGTTAACCATATGGACCTAGTGCCAAAGCCGAGCGGTCAGGATCGCGAGGGGCAGGCATTGGTGAACATCGGAAGCAACAGGAACAGAACACCCTTTCTTCTTTATGGAGTGCTGTTCTTTTCGTTGGGCATAGTGACCTACCTCCTGGGGGTCGTGCTCGTCATTCCCCGCTATCTGCTCGGGCTGCATGCTCTGCTCGATCCAGTGGCGGCATGGCTGGTCTGGTACAGCGGTGTTCCGATCATGCTGGGCCTTGCGCTGGCATTGTTCGATCTTCTGGTCCTGTTCGGCAGCAAGAAGCCCGATATTCCGGTCCGGTTCGAGCCGATCCGTCGTCGGCGCGTGACCGTCGCACTGACCGCCTATAATGACGAGGACAGCATCGCTGGCGCAGTCGAGGATTTTCTTGCCCACCCGCTGGTCGAGCGGGTCATCGTGGTCAGCAACAACAGCAGCGACCGGACGTTCGAGCGCGCGCGCGCCGCCGGCGCGATTACCTTCAATGAAATGGCGCCCGGCTATGGCCGCTGCGTCTATCGCTGCCTTGAAGAGGGCGTGAAATATCTCGACACCGAATTTGTCGTGCTGTGCGAAGGGGACAGCACCTTCCGTGCCTATGATATCGAAAAGCTGCTGGCCTATGCGCCGCATGCCGACATCGTGAATGGCACGCGGACGGTCGAGCCCCTACGCCAATATATCACGCAGCTCAGTACCTTCATGTATTATGGCAATATTTTCGTCGGCAAATTGCTGGAGGCCAAGCATCTGGGCCGTGGCACCATCACCGATGTCGGCACGACCTATAAATTATGCCGCACCGATGCGCTCATTCCCCTGCTTCGTCGCCTCAACCCGGCGGTCAATCTGGAATTCAACGCGCATTTCCTCGACACCGCGCTCGGCAATGGCTTGATCCTGCTCGAATGCCCGATCACCTTCCATCCCCGCATCGGGGTCAGCAAGGGCGGCAACGTCAACAACTGGCGTGGCTTCGTCGTGGGCATGCGAATGATCCTGGGCATGCTGGGCGGTTGGAAGCGCTACGCATGAGCGGCGATTATCATGCCTCTCGCCTGACCGAGGATGGCCGTCGCACCAGCGTCTGGCAGGCGTTGTGGCGCTATCATTTCCGCCACCATGTCGGTCCCGCCGACACGGTGCTGGATCTGGGGGCCGGCTATGGCGATTTCATCAACAATGTCGTCGCCAGGCGCCGCATCGCGCTCGATATGTGGCCGGGCATGGTCGATCATGTCGCTTCCGGGGTTGAGACGATCGTGGGGCCGGCGGACGATCTTGCCGGGCTTGAGGATGGCGCGATCGACTATGCCTTTGCCTCCAACCTGTTCGAGCATCTGCCGCAGGAGGCCCTGGTCCGTCTTCTGGCTGCGCTGAAGCCGAAATTGTCGGCGCGCGGCAGCCTCACCATGCTTCAGCCCAATTATCGCTACGCCTATCGCGAATATTTCGACGATTATACCCATGTCGCCATCTACTCGCATGTCAGCCTGCCCGATCTTCTGGCGGCGCATGGGTGGGAGGTTGTCGATGTGCGGCCGCGTTTCCTCCCGCTCAGCGTCAAGTCGCGCCTGCCGACTTGGCCGTTGCTGGTGTGGGCCTATCTGCGTTCCCCATTCAAGCCGCTCGGCAAGCAGATGCTGATCGTGGCCCGGCCGCGCGCATGACCGCTCCGCTGCTGCGTGCGCGTCCCGCGACCCGCCCCGTCCATTTCGACAGGCTGCTGGCGATCGGCGGGCTGACGATCCTGCTGTTGCTGCTGGCATGGCATCTGCTCGACCTGACGGGCTATGTGCGTGAAGCGCTGAGCTATCGCTATCAGCTCGACTATGGTGAAGGCATAGTCTGGCAGCAGATGCGTGATATCATGGCGGGCAGGGGCTATGCCCCGCTGCAGACCTACCCTGCGATCGTCTATCATTATCCGCCCGTCTATCATGTCGCTTCCGGCCTGCTGGCCTGGGCGACCGGGATGGACGAACTGTTCGCGGGGCGGACCGTTTCGATCCTGTCGACCGTGGCGACGGCCTGGATGGTCGGCGCGCTGGCCGACCGCATGATGCCGGCGACCGAGGATCGCCGGGTCCGCATGATCTGTGCGCTACTGGCCGGGCTGTTCTTCCTGTCCTGTTTTCCCGTGCGCATGTGGGCGCCGCTGATGCGGGTGGACATGATCGCCGGCGCCTTCGGCCTGGCGGGCATTTTATTGGGGCTGCGCGCACCATCGCGGCCGGCCGCCATCTACGGGGCGGGCCTGATGTTCGTCCTGGCCATGTACGCCAAGCAGATTTCGTTCGCGGCACCGGCCGCCGTTTTCGCTGTCCTGCTCTGGACCCACCCGCGGCTGGCAATCAGGGGCATCGTCTTTTCCGCCATCATCAGCCTGCTCGCCCTTGGCCTGCTGGAATGGCAGACCCAGGGCGGTTTCCTGCGTCATGTCGTCAGCTATAATGTGAACCGCTTCGACCCCCGCCTGCTGCTCGACATCTTCGTGCCGCAACTGCTGATGCACGGTGCGCTGGTCATCCTGGGCGGCCTGGGGTGCGTTGCTGGTTGGCGGGCGCTGCGGGCAGCGGCCGGTGCCAGCGGCCTGCGGCGGGCGATCGCCGGTCAGCCGCATCTCATGGCGCTGGCGATGATGCTGCTCTTCTTCGCGATCAAGGCGATCATGATGCTGGGCATGATGAAGTCGGGGTCCGGCTATAACTACATGATTGAATGGCTGTCGGCGGTGGCGACCTTCGCGGCGCTGGCGATCAGGCCCTGCGTGGAGCATGCGCTGGCCAAACCGACCGGGACCATGGCTCAGCCGTCGATCGTGCTGACCCTGCTGGCATTCGCGGCCCTGCCGGTCCAGTTGTTCGCCATGTATATGGGCTTGCCCGATCATCGCGTCCTGCCTGCCCTCGCCAGCGAGCGCGCGCCGATCGAACGGATGATCGCCGCTTCGTCACGGCCGGTCATCGCCGACGACATGACCTTCCTCCTTCGCGCGGGGCGTCCGGTGCAATGGGAATCGGCGATCACCGCGGAATTGGGAGCGAAGAAAGTCTATGATCAGCCGGCCTTTGCCGCGCTGGTGCGCGCGCGCTGCTTCGGTTTCTTCGTGATCGAAGGTCGCCCCGACGAGACGATGTTCAAGCAGCGCTACAATCCGCAGGTCGCTGCCGCGATCGCGCAGGCCTATCCTCGCGAACAGCGGATCGGGAAATATTATCTGCACTGGCCGGTCCGGCCGGCAGACGGGGCCGCCTGCCGCGCAGTTCACTGACCCCTAGTCCATCCTGACCCGGCCGCGTCCCTGTTTCACGGCTGCGCGCTTGACCTTGCCGTCGACCCGGCGCTTCTGCGATGCCTTGGTCGGCTTGGTCGGGCGCCGCTTCTTGGGCACGATCGTCGCCTCGCGGATCAGCGCGAACAGCCGCTCGCGCACCTCCTGCCGGTTGAGCAATTGCGATCGCGCGCCTTCGCTGCGCAGGATCAGCACACCGTCGCGGGTCATGCGCGATCCGGCGAGGTCGGCCAGCCGCTGCTTCACTACATCGGGCAGCCCTGGCGAGGCGGCGACGTCGAAGCGCAGCATCACCGCGCTGTCGGTGCTGTTCACATGCTGGCCGCCCGGCCCCGACGCGCGCGCGAAGCTCTCGACAATCTCGTCGCTCTCGATCGCGATGGAGCGGGTGACGGGGATGGCGACCATGGCGCGGGGCCGGGGCTTACAGCCCGGCCTCCTCCAATATCTCGGGGCCGAAGCCGGCATCGACGAAGCTCTGCGGCAGCGGTGCGGTCGCCTGCGCCGGCGGCTTGTTGTCGCCGCGCGGCACGCTCAGGAAGCGGCTGTGCAGCAGCATCGCGCCCTGTCCGTCGCCATAGACCGGGTCGCCGACGATGCCGAAGCCCAGCCCATGCTGGGCATGGACGCGGATCTGGTGGGTACGGCCGGTTTCGGGCGTGAAGGCGATCAGCGCGCGGTCGTCCTTCACCGCCAGCTTGCGCCAGTGGGTGACGGCGGGCTTGCCCGCCTTGGCCGCAATCATGCGCCAGCCCTGGCTCGGCGTACTCACCTTCTTGAGCGACAGCGCGATGGTGCCCTCATCTGCCTCGGGCACGCCCTCCAGCACTGCGACATAGCGCTTCTCGACCGTGCCGGCCTCGAACGCGGCGGCAAAGCGCTTGTGCGCCTTGGGATTGCGCGCGAGCAGCAGGCAGCCGCTGGTGTCGCGGTCCAGCCGGTGGACCGCCAGCGGCCAGCGCTGGAAGCCGAAGGTCAGCGAGGCGAGGTGGTTTTCAAGGCTGATCGATCCGTCGCGCGGCGCGTCGACCGGCAGGCCGGCCGGCTTGTCGAGGATGATGGCCTCGCCATCGATGAACAGCACTTTGTCGCTAAGCAGGGTCAAATATCAATCCGATCGGGAAATCTGGCGTCCGGGTAATCTGGCTGGGCGATTGACGCCCACGCCGCATCCTATAGGGCGTGGAACCGATGGAGAATAGGGGCCTTGCCTATCAACATGCGCCGCAGCGGCTCGACTGGGTCGATGTCGCGCGCGGCATCGGCATCATCGCCGTGGTGGTCGGCCATGTCTGGACGCGCGGCCCCTTGCGCGACGCCATGTACAGCTTCCACATGCCGCTCTTCTTCCTGTTGTCGGGCATGCTCTCGCGCCCCCATCCCGTCGGCCCCTTCACCCGGCGGCAACTGGTCAGCCAGATGCGCCCCTATGCGATCTTCCTCGCGCTGCTGATCCTGGCCGATCAGATCATCGAACCGGCCAAGGGCAATCTGCCGATCTTCCACCAATGGCCGCGCGACCTGCTGCCGATCCTGCTCGGCGGCTATTGGCTGCGCGGCCCCTATACCATCTTCTGGTTCGTGCCCTGCCTGATGCTGGCGCGTATCCTGTTCAACCTCGCGCTCAACCGCTGGCCCGATCCGCTCGACCGGCGCTGGGCATTGCTGCTGATCCCGATGCTGCTGCTTGCCTATGGCATCGGCCGTGCAACACAGGCCTCGCCGCTCGGCCTGCTGAGCGTGCCGATGGCGATGATCCTGCTCTGGGTCGGTGCGCTCTGGCCCCGGCTGCACTGGCGCAATTTCTGGATCGCGCCGCTTGGCCTGCTCGCGCTGGCGGGCCTTTGCGGCTGGCTGCCGACCCTCAACATGAAGGCGGGCGACTATGGCTGGCCCTTGCTCTCGATCGGATCGGGCATCGCGACATCGCTGCTGCTATTCCGCCTGTCCGCCCGCATCGCGCCCGTGGCGGCCCTGCTCGCCGCGCTCGGCCGGGCGTCACTGGTCATCATGTATCTGCATGTCGCGATCATCCATTATGGCATGCCCTATCTGGCCAAGCCCTGGCTGCTCGCGCTCGCGCTGCTGGCGCCCTTCGCCCTGTGGCACCTCATTCAGCTGTCACCGCGCCTCAGCCGCTGGATGCTCTAGGGCAAGGGCGGCGCCGACGCTGGCCAGGATCGCCAGCCGGCCAGGAAAAAGGCGATGGCCGCCATGGCGCGCGCGCGCGTCCGGTCTGAAACGCCGGCCGGCTCGATCCCTTGCGCCGCACGGTCCAGCGCTTCGCCGGCAACCAGCCGCACGAACATGTCCGCGCCCAGCCTGACGGTCTCTGCCGGCCGGGCGCCATCCTCGGCCAGGATGGCGGCGATCGCCGTGCTGGCGTGCTGGAACGGACCATCGACGCTGAGCGCCAGCCCCGGCTGCCGCGCCGCCTCCGCCACGATCATCCGATACAGCGCGATCGCATGGGGATTGAGCAGCCAGCCGAGCAATATCTCGCCCGCCGCCTGCAAGCGCTGTTCCAGCGGACCTGCCTCGACCCGCGCCAGATTGGGAATGCCCGATTGGCGGGCCAGGCGCTCGACCACCTCGACGAACAGGTCCGACTTGGTCCGCGCGCGGCGATAGAGGGTGCGCTTGGTCACCCCGGCGCGGCGGGCGATGGCCTCCATGCTCGCCCCCTGGAAACCGGCCTCGATGAAGGTCGCCAATGCCGCATCCAGCATCGTCGCTTCGATCTGTTCGGCCGCCTCGCGCGATGGCCGGCCGGTCCGCCGTGCCGATCCGTCGCTCCCTGATCCGTCAGCCCGCTGGCTTGTGTCGACGGCCATCCCTGCTTTCCTTCCGTTCGGCTCCGGCATAAAAGGATACGGAACCGGATACTTTTACTCGAGTTTATTTCCCATCGGTCATGCCGTCGCCCGGCGGCGATAATCAAGGAGCAGTTGGAATGGCGTTGTTTCTGGATCGGGTCGCGATCGTCACCGGCGGTGCATCGGGCATCGGCGAAGCGGTGGTGAAGGATCTGCTGGCGGAGGGGGCGAAGGTCGTCATCGCCGATTTCGATGAAGCGGGGGCGCAGCGTCTCGCGCAATCCTGTGGCGAGGATCGGGCGCGCGCCTTCAAGGTCGATGTCAGCGATGCACAGGCGGTCAGCGCCAGTGTCGACTTCGCCGTCGAAACCTTCGGCGGACTGCAACTGGCGGTCAACAATGCCGGAATCGGCGCGCCGTCCACGCCGCTGGCCGACATCGCCATCGATGACTGGCACCGGGTTGTCGGCGTCGATCTGCACAGCGTCTTCTACGGCATGAAATATCAGATCCCGGCGATGCTGAAATCCGGTGGCGGCGCGATCGTCAACATGGCCTCGATCCTGGGTGCGGTCGGCTGGGCCGGTTCCGCCGCCTATGTGACGTCCAAGCATGCGGTCGTCGGCATGACCAAAACCGCCGCGCTCGACTATGCCGCCCAGGGTATCAGGGTGAATGCGGTCGGGCCGGCCTTTGTCGAAACCCCGGCGCTCGGCAAGACCATGACCGATGCGGAACGGGCGGTCCTCGCCGGCCTGCATGCGTTCGACAGGCTGGCGCGCCCGGAGGAGATCGCTGCCATGACCAGCTTCCTCCTGTCCGACCGCGCCTCCTTCATGACCGGAACCTATTATCCGGTCGATGGCGGCTATCTGGCGCGCTGACGGGGAAGCGGGCGCGGGGTGGCTATGTCCGCTGCGCGCCCGCTGGCAGATCAGCCCTGCTGGATCAGCGACAGGCGGCCATCCTCGGCGCCGGCCTGGGCGACCAGCGTATAGGCGGCCTGGGCTATCACTTGCGCCTGGGACAGGGCGGCGACATCCTCCGTCTGCGCGGTGGCGACCGGATCGGCTACGACAGCAGCTTCCGGCGTCGCAAAATAGCCTGCATTGCTGAGCGTCTCACCCAGGTTCGCCGTCCGGCTCTCGCCGGTCGCGGCTGCTGTCGGACGCGTCATTGCCCCAATGCTGTAGGTCAGCGGCGCGGTGCTGGCGGTAACCGATGCGGTGATGTCAGCCGTTGCCAGGGTGCTGGTCGTGTCGGTTGACGGGCTGGTGCTGCTGTTCGGTGTAGGGGTGGAACTCGCTGCGACGCTGTCGGAACTGCTGGTCGAGGTGGTCGAGGTGGCCGTGCTGCTGGAGGTCGCGCCGCTCGTGCTGCCGGATGACAGGTCCTGGATCTTCTTGATCTGTCCCCATGCATTGGCTGCGCCGCTGCCGTTAATTCCACCGATCATGCGTAATAAGCTCCCTGTCCCCAATTCTGCCATGTCAGCCATTCGCTGCCATTTCCCCAAGGAACGGGCTTATCCGGCGATTAAGCATTCAATGCAGATGGCGCAGCTTGTCGGGGTTGCGCATGATGTAGATGGCGGTGACATGCCCGTCCTCGATATCGAGCGCGGTGGTCTGCAACTCGCCATCGGCCTCGCGCGTGACGAAGCCGGGCAGGCCGTTCACCATGCAGGTCCGCAGCAGGGTCGATCCATATTTGCCGAACAGCACCGCCAGCGCCTTGTGGACCTGCATTACCTGGCCATGGCCGATCGCCGGGCGGATCGCGGCCGGGCGCTTGCCGCCGCCATCGCTGTGGAAGCTGACATCCTGCGCCAGCATCGCGCCCAATGTGCTCATGTCGCCGCTGCGCGAGGCGGCGAAGAAGGCGCCGGCAATCTCCAGCCCGCGCTGTTTCTCGATCTGGAAACGGGGGCGGGCGTCGCGCACATGGTCGCGCGCGCGCGCGGCAAGCTGGCGACAGGCGGCGGCATCGCGCTGGATGGTCCTCGCCACCTCGTCAAAGGCCAGCCCAAACACATCGTGCAGCAGGAAGGCGGCCCGCTCCAGCGGCGACAGTCGCTCCAATGCCAGCATCAGCGGCAGGGTGACATCCTCTTCCTCTTCCGCTTCCTCGACCACCGGCTCGGGCAGCCAGGGGCCGACATAGGTCTCGCGCTGCACCCGCGCCGACTTCATCTGGTCTAGGCAGAGGCGGGTGACGATGCGGCGCAAAAAGGCCTCCGGCTCGCGCACCGCGCCATGGTCGGCGCCCATCCAGCGGAGGAAGGCATCCTGCACCACATCCTCGGCATCGGCGACCGATCCCAGCATACGATAGGCCACCCGGATCAGGCGGGGACGCAGCGGGTCGAAGCGCGCCGCCGCGTCCGTCTGCGTCCCCCGCGGCATCAGGCTGCTGCCTTCATCGGCATGTCATACCAGAGGTTGAAGCCGACGGCGATGCGGTTCCAGCCATTGATGATGTTGATCATCAGGGTCAGCTTGACCTGTTCCTCCTCGGTGAACTCCCAGTTCAGCGCCTCCTTGGCGGCCTCATGGGTGTGGCCCTTGGCGATTTCGGTCAGCGCCTCGGTCCAGCCCAGCGCGGCGCGCTCGCGGTCGGTATAGCAGGGCGCTTCGCGCCAGGCGCTCAGCAGGTAGATGCGCTGTTCGCTCTCGCCCTTCTCGCGCGCTTCATAGCTATGCATGTTGATGCAGTTGGCGCAGCCGTTGATCTGCGACGAACGGATCTTCACCAGTTCGATCAGGCTCGGCTCCAGGCTGTCGGCGACGGAGGTGGAAAGGGCGGTCCAGCTCTTCATCAGCTGCGGCGCGGCGGCATAGGGATTGATCTTGTCGGTCATGATACAGCTCCTTTGCTTTCTATTGCTGACATGACGAGACGGCCGCGCCCGATGTGACATGGGCTGCGATTTTTTCGCAAGGGTCGAAAATATTTTGCCGATTCCGGCTCTGGACAGGGGGCAGGGGCAGGCGCTAGCGGCCGCGCCCTATGTCTATCATTGCCACCATCATGAACACGGCCACCGGCCAGCCCATCCAGAAGATGAAGTTCGAGCGCATGCCCAAGCCCTGGGTCTCGCTGAACCTTGAAAATGGCGAACTGGTCACCGCCGACCGCGTCGTCGTCGGCAAGCCCGCACCGGGCAAGTTCATCACCCCGGTCGAAGTCTGGGTCACGCCCAAGACGCTGGGATGACATCCACAAGGTTCGCTCACGCCAACATTGTTAGATCGTAAAATTCCATTGAGCTCCTAAAAAAGGCCCTTATATCGGCGGCTTGCTGAGTGGGGACTCAGGGGGCTTGGGGGATTTTATCAGATTCGCGGCGCGTCTTGTCGCGTCGGTGCTGTGCGTGCCGACGTCGGTTGCCAGTGCGCAGCATGTCGATGCGGAACGCGCATCGACACCTGCCATCTTGTCGGCCGGACAGATATTCGACGTTGCCGAATCCGCGCGACAGGCACGCGATTTCGAGACCGCCCAGGCGGCCTATCGCGCCCTGTTCGCTGATGCCGATCCCGAGTTGCGGATCGAAGCACGCTTCCGGCTGGGGCTGATGCTGGCCGACGACCTGCAACGCTACAGCGATGCGGCGGTCGAATTCCGGCATATCCTTGATGTAAAACCCCATGCCGCCCGCGTGCGGTTGGAACTGGCCAGGGTGCTGGCTGCCAGCGGCGATGTGCGGGCTGCCGGGCGCGAGATGCGCGCGGCACAGGCCGCCGGCTTGCCGCCACAGGTCGAGCAGATGGTGCGCTTCTATGCCAATGCCTTGAGCGCACGGAAGACGCTCGGCGGTTCGATCGAACTGGCCCTAGCGCCCGACAGCAATGTCAATCGCGCGACCCGTTCCGATCGGCTTGGAACGGTGATCGGCGATTTCCTGCTCGACAAGGATGCCCAGGAAAAATCAGGTGTCGGGCTCAGTCTGCGCGGACAGGGCTATTGGCGCCACGGCATCGAACCGGGCGCGGATCTGCTCGTGCGTGCGTCCGTCGGCGCCTCGCTCTATCGCGATGCCTCTTTCAACGACATCAGTGCGGCGTTGCAGGTCGGCCCTCAATATCTGTCGGGGTCGGATCGTATTACCGTGGCGGCCGGGCCAAGCTGGCGCTGGTATGGCGACCGTCTCTATTCGACCGGCTATGGCGGCAGTGCGAACCTGCTGCACCCGGTGGGAAAACGTAGCCAACTTCAGCTTGAAGGCGGCATCACCCATGTTCGCAACCAGCGCAACGCCTTGCAGACAGCGGATGATTTCACCCTGGCCGGGGCATTTGATCATGCCTTCAGCGCGCGGGGCGGTGGCGGCGTTCAGATGTTTGCCCTGCGCGAAGCAGCGCGCGATCCCGGTTATAGCTTCGTCAGTGGTGGAGGAAGCGTCTATGGCTTCCGCGAAATGGGCCGCACGACCTTCGTCGCGACAATGGGATACAGCCATTTGGAGGCTGATGCCCGGCTGCTTCTTTATCCACGCCGGCGCATCGAAAATCGATTCAGTGCCAGCATCGGGGCGACGTTACGCGCCTTGCAGGTCGGTCCGTTCGCGCCACTGGCGCGGCTCAAATGGGAACGCAATCGCTCGACCATCGAAATCTATCAATATCGCCGAATTTCTGCCGAGTTCGGCATCGGTTCGGTTTTCTGACGGGGGAATGAAGATGACGAAACAGGCTCTTCGCGGCGCGAGCGCGATCGCCTTCATGCTGGTGCTTTCCGCATGTGGCGGGGGTGGTGGCGTGAACAGTACGCCCACTCCCACGCCAGCACCTACTCCGACTCCGACGCCCACTCCCACACCGAGCGCCAATGCGGATCTGGTCGCACCGCTTGTTTCGGAAACTTTCGTCAATAATGCGGTGGCTGGCACAGCCAGCTTCCCGGCGAATGGAGCAGGTACGGCGATAGCCGCCAAGTCTGCGCTGACGTTCCGTTATGATGCGTCGAGCAATCGCTATTCGGTGTCGGCAGCCGACCGTTCGCAGAATTTTGCTGTATCGAGCAGGGATGCTGCGCTCAGCAATGCGGACCTCGACGTTTATGTCGATAAATCGGGTAACCGCACAGACACGTTGGCCGTTCGTAAGAACGCAGCCGAGAAGGGGACGCCCGACAGCCCGCAATTCCAATATGCCGGCGCTGCCGTGTGGCAACGCACCACAGAAAATAGCAACTCAGTGAACGCCACTGCGGATGCCTTTACCTATGGCGTGGAAACCAAGGCTTCGGCCATGCCACTCGGTGGCGCCGCAACTTTTGTGGCATCGCTGAACGGCGTTGCCACCTATGCCGACACGGCGCTGGGCCTCAAGGGTGCGGGCACGCTGAACATTGATTTCGCCTCTGGTGGCCTGACCGGCAATGGTGATTTTTCCACCTATGGAACGGATGGCGGAAAGGTGGACATCAGCAACTGGTATGCCAGCGCCAGGATCGCGTCCGGATCCAATGCCTTCAGCGGTAGTTTCACGATCGGTGCGCCCAGCAACCCGGCCGGGTCGTTCGATGGACGCTTTTATGGCCCCAACCATGAGGAGCTTGGCGCGGCCTGGAGCTGGAACACGCCGACAGGAGGGCGCGCCTATTTGGGTACGCTGCTGGGGCGCGACCTGGCAACATTGCCGGCCAATGGCGGGCTGGATGCGCTGCGCGTCAATGAGGCGTTCGAGACCACGGGCATGCAGGCGCAATATATCCTGACCTCGCCCACCAACAGCTATATGCAGCGCATCACCAGCCTGACGACACCGCCCGTCACCATGCGCTATTCGGAAGATAGCGACAGTCTGGTAGTCAATCAGTTTGCGGTGGTCAGCGATGTCGCCTTGACTGGCGCGATCCGGGATGCTGCGGCCAGCAATGCGTCCTTCGACGTCTATCGGACCACGAAGACGGAAACATTTGGTGGGGTCGCCAGCGAATATCCGATCGAGATACGTGTCCTGAAACCGGGCGCCGGCAACCCGACGATTGCGTTGACCTATACCAGCTTTGCAACCTGGTCGGTTGGTCCAGTTCCCAGCCTGTATCAGTCCGACGTCAACGAAACTGTGCTGGCCTATGGACGTAAGACACCGGATGGCGCGATGCCGCGGACCGGTTCGGCCAGCTATGCGGCGATCATCCAGGGGATCACGACCGTGCCCGAAAGTGCCAATGCGGCGCAGCGTCCCTATGTCATCACGGGCGATGCAAGCCTCTCCTATGATTTCGCGGCGGCCCGTATGTCGGGCGTGATGCGCCCCGTGGCAACCGATCGCGATAGCGGGCAGCGCTATGAACTGGGGGCGCAGAATTTTGCCGGAAGTTCCATTGTTGGCTCCTCCAGCTTTTCGGGACAGTTCGAAAAGGAAATGACCATTCGTGGCATTGGCACCACTAATGGCAGCATCAACGGCCAGTTTACCGGCCCGCAGGCGCAGGAATTTTTCGCGCGCTGGAATTATGGCATGATCGATCCGGTCAATGGCGGCACGCTCAATATGGGCGGCGTTATGGTCGGCAAGCAGACGCAGTAGAACGGACGCCAGTCCGAAAGAAAAAGGAGCTGGCGCGCAGTCCCGGCGTGCCAGCTCCCTACAACCTGGTGGCGCACCCATGCGACCGAAGAACGCAGCCAGGCTGCGTTCCCCAGACGGTGCGGGTTGCGATTAACCGTGCAGCTTGATCGCGGTTTCGGCGATCCGGCGGCCCTGATAGCGGGCGCCATCCAGTTCTTCCTCGCTCGGCTGGCGGCTGCCGTCGCCATCGGCCAGGGTGGTCGCGCCATAAGGCGAACCGCCGCGCACCTTGTCGACGCCCATCTGACCGGCAAAGCCATAGTCCAAGCCGACGATCGTCATGCCGAAATGCAGCAGGTTGGTGATGATCGAGAAGAGGGTGACTTCCTGGCCGCCATGCTGCGATGCGGTCGAGGTGAAGGCGCCACCAACCTTGCCATTGAGCGCGCCACGCGCCCACAGGCCGCCGGCCTGATCCAGGAAGGCCGCCATCTGGCTCGACATGCGACCAAATCGGGTGCCGGTGCCGATGATGATCGCGTCATAATCCGCCAGTTCGGCGACGGTCGCGACCGGCGCGTCCTGGTCCAGCTTGAAATGGGCAGCCTTGGCAACTTCCAGCGGCGCGGTTTCGGGTACGCGCTTGATGTCGACCTGCGCACCGGCGGCGGCAGCGCCTTCGGCCATGGCCTTGGCCATCGTTTCGATATGCCCGTAGGACGAATAATAGAGAACCAGAACCTTAGCCATTGTCACGTCTCCTCATCTGAAACTGAAAAATTGAAAGGGTGGTCGCCCGCACAAGGGAGGGAGCATGCGGGCGACCCGGACCGATCCGTCTAGGGGAGGGGAATGACGGACCGGTGCGTAAGCGTCATGTCTATTCGCTGTCGACCAGGACGATCTCGCTGTCCTCGACCGCGGTGATGGTGATGGGCGCGCCGCCGATGATGGCCGCGCCGTCCCGTGCCTCGAAGGTCTGGCCGTCAATCTCGATCCGGCCCGTCGCCGGGACCAGATAGAGATGGCGGCCTTCGCCGGCCTCATAGGTGACGCTGTCGCCGGCCTTGATCGTGCCGCCCAGCAGCCGGGCGTCTGCCCGGATGCGCAGCGCTTCCTTATCCTCGTCATGGCCGCTGGCCAGCACGACCAGCTTGCCGGAACGGTCGCCCTTCGGGAAGGGCTTGGCGCCCCAGCTGGGCGATCCGCCGACCGACCGGGGAATGACCCAGATCTGGAACAGGGTGGTGGTCTCGTCCTCCAGATTATATTCGGCATGGCGGATACCGGTGCCGGCCGACATCACCTGGACATCGCCCGCCTCGGTACGGCCCTTGTTGCCCAGGCTGTCCTGGTGGGTGATCGCGCCGGTGCGGACATAGGTGATGATCTCCATGTCGCTGTGCGGGTGGGGCGGAAAGCCCGAGCGCGGACCGATCTCGTCGTCATTCCATACCCGGATCGCGCCCCAGCCCATGCGGGCGGGATCATAGTAATTGGCGAAGGAAAAATGATGCCGTGCGTTCAGCCAACCATGGTCGGCATGGCCGAGCGACGCGAACGGGCGGCGCTCGATGCGGCTCGCGGTTGTCGTGCTCATGGGGTCTGCCTTTCGATTGCGGATGCCGGATGCTTCCGGCTTGCTTTCCGACAATCTAGCGATCAGGTTCGTTTCTTGAATAAGCAGTGTTGAAACGGATTGTTTCCCTATGCGCCTACCCGATTTCGAGGCCTGGGCGATGTTCGCCGCCGTGGTCGAACATCGCAGCTTTACCGACGCGGCCAAGGCGCTCAGCGTCTCCAAGGCCACCGTGTCCAAGGCGGTGACCCGTCTGGAGCAGCATCTCGACACCAGCCTGTTCAGCCGCACCAGCCGCCGTCTGGCACTGACCGAGAGCGGCCGGCGCCTTGCCGATCATGCCCAGCGCATCCTGGCCGAAGGGCAGGCGGCGGAGGAAGCCGCGCGCGATGAGACCGCCGAACTCTCCGGCACGGTGCGGCTGGGCGCGCCGATGAATTTCGGCCTGCTGCGGATCGCGCCGCTGATCGCGCAGTTCACCAAGGAAAATCCGCTGGTCGATGTCGACCTGCATCTGTCCGATGCCAAGATCGACATCGTCGAACTTGGCCTCGACGCCACCATCCGCATCGCCGACATGCCCGACAGTTCGCTGCGTGCGCGCCGGCTGGCGGACGTCCATATGCATGTCGTCGCCTCGCCCGCCTATCTGGCTGAGCGCGGCCGCCCGACCCATCCGTCCGACCTCGGCAGCCATGACTGCCTCTGCTATTCCAACGTCACCGCGCCCGATGTCTGGCGCTTCACCGGGCCGGGGCAGCAGAATGTGACGGTGCAGGTCCGCCCGCGCATCACCGTCAACAGCGGCGAGGCGATGATGCCCGCGCTGCGGCTGGGCGTCGGCATTGCCCGTCTGCCCGATTTCATTGTCGGCGATGCGATCCGTTCGGGCGAGCTGGAAGAGATTTTGCTCGACTGGCGGCCACCGCCCTTCGGCCTGCATCTGGTGACGCCGCCCTCGCGGCTGCGCCCGGCGCGGGTGGAGGCGCTGCTCGACTTCCTGACCCGCCACCATGGTTGCTGAGGCTGGTTTACGAAGTGCAAATTTCCGCCTTGTGACGGCCACGGATCGCCGGTGCGAAAGGCGGAGCCGGGGCAGGACTTTGCTCGTTTCGTCCCGGAATCCGGCTTGACTCGATGGGGATCGTTACGGGGTCAACGCTTTGTAAATAGATTCGTTTTTATACGACTCGCGGATTCCTGCGGGTTAGCGAAAAATTAACCTTTGTCCTTCAGAAGTTTTTTGGTTAATGATTGCGAGCAGAAACCGTTCTGGTGGGGTGAACGGACCTGCGACACGAAGGGGCTTCCAATGCGCGTGCTGCTGATTGAGGACGAACCGACCACCGCCAAGGCGATCGAGCTTATGCTCACGACCGAGGGCTTCAACGTCTACACCACCGATCTCGGGGAAGAGGGCCTCGATCTCGGTAAGCTGTACGACTATGACATCATCTGTCTCGACCTGAACCTGCCTGACATGCACGGCTATGACGTGCTGAAAAAGCTGCGGGCGGCGCGCGTGCAGACCCCGGTGCTGATCCTGTCGGGCGTCGCCGAAATGGACAGCAAGGTCCGGTCCTTCGGCTTCGGCGCCGACGATTATGTCACCAAGCCGTTCCATCGCGAGGAACTGATTGCGCGCATCCACGCCGTGGTCCGCCGCTCGAAGGGCCATTCGCAGTCGGTCATCCGCACCGGCAAGCTGGCAGTGAACCTCGACGCGAAGACCGTGGAAGTGGACGGCAATCGCGTCCATCTGACCGGCAAGGAATATGCGATGCTGGAGCTGCTCTCGCTCCGCAAGGGCACGACCCTCACCAAGGAGATGTTCCTCAACCATCTCTATGGCGGCATGGACGAGCCCGAACTCAAGATCATCGACGTCTTCATCTGCAAGCTGCGCAAGAAGCTGGCGCTGGCCTGCGGTGGCGACAATTATATCGAGACCGTCTGGGGCCGCGGCTATGTGCTGCGCGATCCCGATGAGGTCGAAGCGCTCGAAGCGCGGGTCGCCTGATCGACCACTGATCCTATGTCAGGGGGTGGAAAGGCCGGCGATCCGATGAGATCGCCGGCCTTTTCCGTTGGCGCTCGATTGTTACAAATCATGTAATTTATGTAGAATTAAGTCGCTATTTACCATCAGTGACTTAGGTCGGGCACGAAGGAGTTTGACATTCATGGGCCAGGCCATTCACCCTCACAGCCGCGATGCCGTTTGGGACGCCATCTGCCGTTCGCAGGCGGTGATCGAATTTGCGCCGGACGGCACGATCCTTTGGGCCAATGATCTGTTCCTGGCGACCATGGGCTATGCGCTCGGGGAGGTGGTCGGGTGCCATCACCGCATCTTCTGCGACGAAGGGCAGGCGCGCTCGGCCGCCTATGCGGCCCTGTGGGACAAGCTGGCGCAGGGCGATTTCGATGCCGGCGAATATCGCCGTCTGAACAAGCATGGCGGCGAAGTCTGGCTGCAGGCCACCTATAACCCGGTCTTCGATGCCGAAGGCCGGGTCGAGCGTATCCTCAAGATCGCGACTGACACCACCCCGTCCAAGATATTGCGCGCCGAACTCAAGAGCACGGTCGACGGGCTGGTCGATATTGTCGAGACGATTAGCGGTATCGCCAACCAGACCAACCTGCTCGCCCTCAACGCTACGATCGAGGCTGCACGCGCCGGTGAGGCGGGACGCGGCTTTGCGGTGGTCGCGGCAGAGGTCAAGAAACTGGCAGGGGACACACGCGCCGCCACCGATCGCGCCCGCGCCATGGTCCTTGCGTCCAGCTGACGTCGCCACCCGATTGCGGACATGATGCGGCCGGCGATCCGATGGGGATCGCCGGCCGCTTCCGTCAGGCGACGGCTACGGGGTTATGGGGTCAATCGGTCGCCTGATCGGAAGAGGAAGGCGTGGCGGCCTCGCTCTGCGGCTGGCTTGTGCTGCCATGGGTCTCGCCACTGCCCGAAACCTGCCCGCTGGCGTCGATCGAGGCGGCACTGCCGACGGCATGGGTCGCGCCGCCCGCGACATTACCCGCCGCCGACCGTGCGCCGCTGGCCGTCGAACCCGCCCGATCGCGGGCGGTGGCGACCGTGCTGCCTGCCCGGTCACGGGCCGATGCCACGGTGCTGCTGGCCCGATCGCGCGCCGTCGCGACGCCGCTTCCCGCCCGGTCTCGTGCGGCGCCGACCGTGTCGCTCGCCCGGCTGCGCGCCGCATCGGTTGCGCTGGTCACATCGCTGGTGCCCAGCGTATCGACCGCCAGGTTGCCGCTGGCCGATCCCGATCCGCTGGCCGAGCGGCTCTTGCCACGACGGGTTGCTGATCCTTCGGCGCGGCCATTACCGTTGCCGCTGGCGCCGACCCGGCCATTGTCGAGGTCGATGCTGCGATCCAGGCTGCCCGATCCGCCGAACGAACCGCCCAGCGTGCCGCCCAGGCCGCCGGTCATGCCGCCCAGGCCGCCACCGCCAAGCCCACCCCCCAGGCCGCCGCCGCCCAGCAGCTGGGCCGAGGCGGGGGCCGTGGTGAGCGCCGCGAGGCAGGCGGTTGCGATGATAATCTGCGTCTTCATGGACCGTCTCCTTGGTCATCTTGATCCGATGACAGGACAACGGCGGGGCGTTTCGCTTTAATCCCGGACGTCTGAATTTTTATCGCAAGCCACGGAAATTCAATCCATATTTCTGCAGGTGTCGCACAATATGCCGGCGCCATAGCCCTTGCCGCGACCCGGTTTCGCCTCCCGCCGCAGTGCCTCGACGGTTCCGCCAGTCATCAGCCGCCCGGCCACCAAAGGCGCTGCAAAGGATGTGCCGCGCACCTTGTCCCGACCGCCGTTCATGTCGGCGGCCATCATGTCCGCGCCGGGCGCGGCGAAATCGACATGGGCCGCGCGCCCGGCCTCGGGCAACAACCGGCCCCGCCCGTCCACGCCGGTCACGGCGATCACCTGCGGGTAGGACGCCGGAAAGGCGGGCGGGGCGGCCGGGCCGTCATTGCCGACCGCCGCGACCAGCATCACCCCCTTGTCGCGCACCAGCCGGATCGCCCCGGCCAGCAAGGGATTGTCCGGCCCGACCAGGCTGATCGTCACCACCTTCGCGCCGCGCGCCGCCATCCAGCCCAGCGCGCGGACGATGGCAAAGCTGCTGCCACCGGCCGGATCGTCGCCATAGACATCGGCGACCAGCAGCGGCGTGCCCGGCGCGGCGCCCTTCACGCGGCCACTGCCGCTGATCAGCGACGCGACCGCCGTGCCATGGGCGCTGGCCCGTGGCGCGCCGGCGACGAAGCCGCGCTGCTCGATCGCACCGGCCAGCGCCGGATGTGTGGCCACGCCGCCATCGATCAGCCCGGCCGCGCCGCGCCCGACACTGCCTTGGCCCGCCAGTGCAGCCGATCGCCCCTCTGTGGCCGCGCCGCTCGGGAAATAGAGATTGTCGGCGCTGGCCTGCGCCTTGGGCGCGATCTTGCGCACATTGCGCAGCGCCCGCGCCAGGCTCTGGCCGTCCGGCACGGTCAGGCGGGTGATCGCCATGTCGATCCCCTCCGCCTCGATCCGCTCCACGCCATAGCCGGCCGCACGCAGTGTCTCGATCGCGGCCGCGTCCGCCCCGGTCAGCAGGATGATGCCGCGCCGCGCCGGCTCTCGCCGGTCGTCCAGTTCGATCTGCTCGCCATGCTGGCGCAGCAGCGCGTCGATCCGCGCCGTGCGCGCTGCCGCCAGCCGATCGGCCAGACGTGCCGGCGACAGCTTGTCCAGTCCGCTCTGGTCAACGATGCCGCCCAGCCGGTCGAGCGTATCGGGCAAAACCTGGCTGACCCCGCCCAGCGCACCGCCCCCCAACGCACCGGCGGCCGGGGCGGGCAGCAATTGCGCCTGCGCCCCCGGTGCTGCGAGCCACAGCCCCGCGATCAGCAACGGGCGCGTCCATCTCATCTCTGTCTCTTCCCGCCGGTCATCGCCGGCCTTTTCAGCGTCAAAATCGTCCATCGTCAAAAAAATTCCGGTTGCTGGACTTTCTGAAGGATGAAACGGCCGGGCAGGGACGTTTCATCCCTGAAGAGTTCGTTTGTAAATCCGATTGAAACCGGATTTGCCGCACCAGCCCTCTCCCCCACCCGGCCACCCAACGGCAGTATTCTATGGGTGGTCGGGTGGGGGAGAGGGCTGGTGCGGTACCGAAAATGCGCTTTTGCGCATTTTCCAAACGAAGAATATCTTGGAGAAACCATGTCGTTCGAGCGCGACCTGCTGGCGATCCTGCCCCGGCTGCGGCGTTTTGCCGCCAGCCTGTCGCATGATCGCGCCGATGGCGACGATCTGTGCCAGGCGGCACTGGAAAAGGGGCTGCGCGCCCGCGACCAGTGGCAACCGGGCACGCGGCTCGACAGCTGGATGTATCGGATCATGCGCAACCTTTGGATCGATGAGGGCCGCGCGCGCCAGCGGGCCGCCAGAACCTTCGCGCCGGAAGAGGCGGGGGCCGATGTCGGCTATGCGGGGGACAAGGCGGTGGAACAGGCCATGACCCTGTCCGACGTCGATCGGGCGATGCAGGCATTGCCGCCCGAACAGCGCGAGGCGATCGCGCTCGTGCTGGTGGAGGGGCTGTCCTACAAGGAGGCGGCTGCGATATTGAACATACCGATGGGCACGCTGACCTCGCGACTGGTGCGCGGTCGCGGCGCGCTCATCGAACTATTGGGGGAAGCGGCATGACCGACATTGACGAAGCCATGCTGATCGCCTGGGTGGATGACGAACTGGACGAGGTGACGCGGCGGCGGGTCGACCGCGCGGTGGCGGACGATCCCGCGCTGGCCGCCCGGCTGGAGCAGCATCGCCGGCTGCGGGCGCGGCTGGCCGGCCATTTCGCGCCGATCGCGCAGGAGGATGTGCCCGCGTCGATGCAGGCGATGCTCGCGCCGCCGACGGTGGTGCCGATCGCGCGACCTTCGCGGCGCTGGAACTGGGTTACGGGCGGCGCGATCGCCGCCAGCCTGCTGCTGGGCCTTGGCATCGGCCATATGTCGGGTGGGCCGGTAGGGCCGATTGCGGTAAAGGACGGCGCGATGCTGGCTCAGGGATCGCTTGCCACCGCGCTCGACAGCCAACTGGCCTCGGCCGGGGAGGATGGCCCGGTCCGCATCGGCCTCAGCTTCCGGCGCAAGGGCGGCGGCTGGTGCCGCAGCTTCGACGGCGCGGCCATGGCCGGTGTGGCCTGCCGCACCGATGCTGGCTGGCAATTGCTGCAGGCGGTGCCCGGCAAGGGCGAGACGAGCGAATATCGTCAGGCCGCCTCGGCCGATCCGCGCCTTCTCGCCACCATCGACGGCCTGATCGACGGCGCTCCTGCCGATGCGCAGGGCGAACGGGCGGCGCAGGCGGCGGGCTGGCGTTAATCGTCGCTTCGCTGTCGCCTGACTGTCGCTTCCGTGTCGCTTCAGCGTCGCGTCACTGTCGCTTCGGTGGCGCGTCAGGGACGCGTGGCAGGCGCGCCAGGCCGCAAAAACGGCTGATTTGGCGTCGCACGACACTGTGAACTTTCAACTGTCGTGTCAGAATTCCAGGTTCAGCCGGCCATAATAGAAACCGCCGCTGATCCCATAGGGGGCATAGGCATTATAGAGGCTCCCGGCCGCCCGGTTCACGGGCTTCAATTTGTTGGGATAGGTGTTGAGCAGATTATTGGCGCCGACTGACAGCTTGACGCCCTTGGTCAGCCGGTAGCCCAGTTCGAGGTCGAGGATCGTCTTGGGGCTCAGCTTCTCGTCGACATAGCCCAGGGTGCAGCCGGCACTGCCGGCGGTGCAGGCGGCAAAATCCTCGGTATGATAGACGGCGGCGCTCGCCCGCTGATAGATTTTTCCATAGCGGGTGGCGCGCAGGTTCAGGTTGAAATCGCCCTTTTCCCACAGGATGTTGCCGATCAGCTTGTCGCGCGGCGTGCCTTCGGAAAGGTCGCCCTGCTTGGCCCGGCCGATCAGCACCAGCCCGGATGCGGCGATCTCGTCGGGGACCGGGTCGATATGGGTGAAGATCGTCTTGTTGAAATTGGCCGACAGGCTGATCGTCGCGGTGCCAAGGTCGCCCAGCCCCGCCCGATAGGTGCTGACGATGTCGAGGCCGCGGGTGCGGGTGTCGGCCGCGTTGGAGAAGGTGAGGCCGCCGGCAATGCCCTGGATGCCGGCCGCCGCCAGCGCGTTCATGACCACCGTGCCGCTCAGCGTTTCGGACAGCAGGATGCGGTCCCTGACCTTGATCTGATAGGCATCGACCGTGACGTTGAAATTGGGGGCCGGGGTCAGGACGATCCCGGCAGAAAAGTTGGTCGACTTTTCCGGCTTCAGCGGCTGCGCGCCCAGCGCCCGCGCGGCAACCCCGTCGACCGGCAGCGCCTGCACCGGCAGCAACTGGTTCACGCCGTTGACGGTGACGTTGATCGTGGAGGAGGAGGCATAATGTTGCTGCTGCAGCGTCGGCGCGCGAAAGCCGGTGCTGGCGGTGCCGCGAATGGCAAAGCCGCGAAACGGCTCGATGCGCAGCGACGCCTTGCCGGTATCGGTGGTGCCGAAGTCGGAATAATCCTCATGCCGTCCGGCAAGGCCGAACTCCAGCCCCTCGACGATCTGGCCTTCCAGGTTGATATAGGCGCTCCAGTTGTCGCGGCTCCAGCTACCCGATCCTTCGGGCAGGAAGCCGGTGACGCCCTGCGACCCGACCCCGGTCCGCGTCGCCCCCGCGAGCCAGCTGCCGGCCGGCGAGACATAGCCGCCATCGATATAGGATTCCGGATCGCCCGGACCGATCAGGAACTTGTTCTTCTTATATTCGGTGCCAACTGCGACCGACAGCGGCCCGGCGAGGCCGATGTCCAGTTCCTTGCTGAAGTCAAGATTGCTGGTCCATTCGTCGAAGCGGATCTTGCCGAGATAGAAATGGGTCGGACTGGCCGGCCCCATGGACGGGTTGAGCGAGGTCGTCTGCGCATATTTGACCTCGTCCTGCGCATAGCTGGTCGACAGGTCGACATGGATGCCGCCGCCAATCTCGCCACGCAGGCCGCCGGCGACCTGAAAATCCTCGTCATAGACGTGGATGCGCGGGATATAGCCCTCGGGGTAAATCTCCAGGATGTTGTTGAGCGCCGCCGGGTTGCGATAGGTCAGCCAGCCGGCGGCATGCCGCTTGGAATAGGTGCCGAAGCTGTACAGCTCCATGTCGCCGCCGACCGGCATCATCGCGTCATAGCTGGCATTGCCGCCGATCACCTGCGGCTGGCCATATCTGGCGCGAATGCGGTCCGGGTCGGCATTGCGGGCGTCGCCGGTGGGGTAGAAGGGATTGCTGGTTATCGGGCTGCTGTTGACCACCGTATTATCCTGCAGCACGCCTTCGCCCGACAGGTGGATATAGCCGCCGTCCGGCCCGATCGCGAAGCCCTTGTCGATCTGCCAGCGGCCCTGCCAGCCGCCATTGTCGGCGGTGCTGCCCATGGTCAGCGCCGCGCCGCCCTGGGTGTCGTTCTTCAGGATGATGTTGACGACGCCGGCGATCGCATCCGACCCATATTGGGCCGACGCGCCGTCGCGCAGCACCTCGATCCGCTGGATCGCATTGCCGGGGATCAGGTCCAGGTCGGGCGGCGACTGGCCATTCTGGACCGACCCGTTGATGAACAGGGTGGCAGTATTGTGGCGCCGCTTGCCGTTGACCAGCACCAGCAACTGGTCGCCGCCCAGGCCGCGCAGCGACAGGGTACGCACCGCCCAACTGGCGCCCGCGCCATTGTTCGACACGTTGATCGACGGCACCAGCGTGCCCAGCAGGTCGCGTACCGACTGCTTGCCGCTCGCTTCCAGATCCTTTTCGCCCAGCACGTCGATCGGCGCCAGGCTTTCGGCAACGGTGCGGGTCGTCTGGCGGGTGCCGGTGACGATGATGGGCGCGGATTCGGCGGCTGGCTCCGGCGCAGGCGCCATGGCGAGGCTGTCCAGCGTAGCCGTGCCGCTCGCCTGCGCGAACTGGATCGCCAGCGGGCGGCGGCGCACCGCGCTGCGGTTGGGCGGGGTGACGAGGGCGATGACGCCGGCGCCGGCCGGGGATCGGCGCAATTCGGTGCCGGCCAGCAACTGGCTGAGCGCATCGTCGGTGCTCAGCCATCCTTCGACCCGGCGGCTGCGGATATTGGCGACTTCATCATAGGGGAACAGGATGCGAATGCCGGCCTGCGCCGACAGCGCCCGCAGCGCGCCGCTCAGCGGCTGCGATGGAATGGAGAATTTGTGCCGCTGCGACAGGCTGGTGTCCGGCGCAGGGGCGGCAAGCAGTTGGGTCGGCGCAACAAGGCATGTGGCGAGCGAAAGCCCCGCCAGAACATGGCGTTTCTGCATGATATGTCCCCTGCTGATCGGCATTTTTTGCCGTTGGTCATGGGAACGAAATATTGCGCTCGATCCGCCATGGGCCGGCAACAAAAGCGCCGGGCGCGGCTGTCGCGGCTGAAGGCTCAGGTCTCGCCGGTCTGCAGGAACCAGCGATCCGCGCCTTCCAGACCGATGGCGGTCAGGCGGCCGGAATAATAGGCGCCGGTATCGATGCCGATGCGATTGGCCAGATTCTCGACCTCGGGCGTGATGCTGTGGCCATGGACCACCATCTTGTCATGCCGTCCGCCATGATTGAGGAAATCGCCACGTATCCAGCGCAGATCGGACGGTCGCTGCTCGGCGATCGGCACCTTGGGGCGGATGCCGGCGTGGACGAACAGATAATCGCCGACCGTCAGATGATCGACGAAGCTGTCGAGGAAATCGACATCCGCGCGCGGAATATAGTTCATCATCCAGTGGGCGATTGCCCTGTCGTCCATGTCGGCGCTGAGCGAAAGCGGCAGGCCGTAGCTGGCAAGCGTTTCCATGCCGCCAATCCGACGGAAGAAGCTGACCGCGCCCTGGTCGCCGCGCGCGGCCATGACGAAAATCTCTTCATGATTGCCCTTGAGCAGCCGGATGTCGCCTCCCGATCCATGCAGCGCCCGGACCCGCTCGATCACCTGCGCCGAATGTGGCCCACGATCGATCAGATCGCCGAGCAGGACAAGGCAACGCTGCCTCGCGGGCCGCAGTGCGTTATCCGCGACCAGCATGCCCAGCAACTGGTCGAGCAGGTCTAATCGGCCGTGAATGTCGCCAATCGCATAGACGCGCCGATCGTTCCCCACATTGGGCGGCAGCGCGTCCCGCTCGTCGGATCGGCGCAGGAATTTCAGCATCGGGATGGCCATGCGCGATTCATGGCCCGCGATGCTGCCACAGCGTCACAGGCGCGGCAATGTCACACCCTGCTGTCCCATATATTTTCCGGCCCGGTCGGCATAGCTGACCTCGCAAGGTTCGTTGCCCTGCAGGAACAGGAACTGGCACGCGCCTTCATTGGCATAGATCTTGGCGGGCAGCGGCGTGGTATTGGAAAATTCCAGCGTCACATGGCCTTCCCAGCCCGGTTCCAGCGGCGTGACGTTCACGATGATGCCGCAGCGGGCATAGGTGGATTTGCCAAGGCAGATCACCAGCACGTCGCGCGGCACGCGAAAATATTCGACCGTGCGGGCAAGCGCGAAGCTGTTGGGTGGGATGATGCAGACGTCGGTCTTGCGGTCGACGAAGCTGTTGGCGGCAAAATCCTTGGGATCGACCACGGCGCTGTCGACATTGGTGAAGATCTTGAACTCGTCGGCGACGCGCGCGTCATAGCCATAGGAGGACAGGCCATAGCTGATGCAGCCGTCGCGGCGCTGATTCTCGACGAACGGCTCGATCATGCGGTTCGACTGGGCCTGCTTGCGGATCCAGCGGTCGGAAAGGATGGACATGGGTCTGTCAGCTCTTTTGTGCAGGAGTGATGCCAAGGTCGGCCGGGCCGAAGGCGTGGGGCAACAGGTCGGCAATGCGATGTTCGACGAGGCCGTCGCCTTCGGGCGCGACGCAATAGATGGCCAGGGTGCGGCCGGCCATCTGTTCGGCCTCGTTGATGACCTGGCGGCATCGGCCGCAGGGGCTGACGATCGCTTCGCCGCCGACGCTGCCGTCCGTTGCCATGCCGCCGCCGACGACCGCGATCTCGGCGACATCGGCCAGGCGGCCCTGCGCGTTGACGGTCGCCAGCGCGACCGTTTCGGCACACAGCGACAGGCCGTAGCTCGCATTTTCGAAATTGCTGCCGGTGACGATGCTGCCATCGGTCAGGCGCACGGCGGCGCCCACGGCAAAGCGGCTGTAGGGCGCATGGGCATGGGCCAGCGCGCCGCGTGCTGCCGCGACCAGCGCAGCGATATTCTTGTCTTCTGCACTCATGGTGCCACCACATCCCATCTGATCGGTCCGTCGACGCCGTCGATATGCCGCATGTCGCTGGCTGTCCACATCACCCAGGGCCGTTTGGCATAATCGGGCGCGAAGAAATTGCCGTCGACCCACAAGGTCCGGTTGATGCCGCTGGCAATGTCATATTGAGCGTCGAAATCGGCGCTGATGTTGAGCAGGGCGGGCTTGCCGGCATGGCTTTCGACCAGATTGACCAGCGTGTTGAGTTCCGACAGCACCTGGTCGCGGCCGGGCCGCGTGGCGCAGGACGGATCGAACCCCAGTCGGATGACCGGGGGCAGGGCGGCATTGTCGCGCGGCACGGTGGTCATGAACTGGGTCGCCTGATCGACGGCCTTGGCGCACAGACTATAGTCCAGCGCCGCGCCATAGCGCATGCCCGCGCCGCGTGCGCCGCGCCAGTTGGCGGCGAACAGCGGGTCGCGCAGGCTGGCGCCCCTGGCCGCGCGAATATAGGCGAAATCCGCCCCCTGCGCCGCCAGCGTGCCCCATTCGACCAGGCCGGTGTCGGATGTCACCGATACGCCCTGGGTCGGATATTCGTCACGGTTCGGCGCCCATCCGCGTGCATAGATCCACAGTGCCGAACCCAGCACCATGATGATTGCCAGAACCGCCCCCAAGCGGACCAGCAAGCCCCCCAAAGTCAAACGCCCGATGATATTACCCCTTGATGTGCAGGACGCAGATAAGTGTGAACAGGCGGCGCGCGGTGTCGAAATCGACCGCGATCTTCCCCTCCAGCCGCTCTTTCAGCATGTCCGCTGCGTCGTTGTGAATGCCCCGCCGGGCCATGTCGACGGTTTCGATCTGCGCTGGCGAGGCATTGCTGATCGCCTGATAATAGCTATCGCAGATCGCGAAATATTCGCGGATCGGTCGGCGGAAACGGCCCAGACCCAGGATGATCGCCTCCAGGGGGCTATCATCTGCGCGATTGATCTCGATGACCAGGCGCCCTTCCTCGACCCGCAGCACCACCTTGTAGGGGCCGGCATAGCCGTCGGCATGGACGCGCTCGGGCGCGAAATGATTATCCTCCAGCAGGTCGAATATGGCGATGCGCCGTTCCTGCTCGACATCTGCGTTGCGCCACAAGATGGTGCGCTCGTCGAGCTTGATGTCTATGATGCGCGGATCGGCCATGGCGGGTCTGCTGTCAGTGCGGCGGCGGGCCACGAAAAGCAAGCGGGACTTGTGGCGGGGGAGATGCGGTTGTTTCAACCTTCGCCCTTGCGCGACCCGCTTCGTGGCGCGATTAGGGCGCAATGGTCGAACTGGTGAAACTCAATGCAGCCCCCGAAGAGGGCGGGCTGGAACTCCCCCGCAATGTCGAAGCGGAGGCCGCGCTGCTGGGCGCGCTGATGATCGACAACCGCATCGCGGAGGATGTGCAGCTCAAGCTGAAGCCCGAACATTTCTTCGAGCCACTACATGGTCGTATCTATGAGGCGGTGATGCGCCTGATCGAGCGCGACATGATCGCCAACCCGGTGACGCTCAAGCCGATGCTGGAACAGGATCCGGCGCTCAAGGAGCTGGGCGGCGCTGCCTATCTGGCGCAGCTCACCGGCAGTGGCGCGGCGCTGCTGGGTGCGCGCGACTTCGCGACCCAGATCTATGACCTTGCTCTACTTCGCCAGCTTGTGAATGTCGGTCGAGAACTGGTTGATAATGCTTTGGATACCAGCGAGGATGTCAATCCGCGCGAGCAGATCGAGCTGGCCGAAGTCGCGCTTTACAAGGTGTCGGAAGGCGAGGGCGAGAGCGGGTCGGTCAAGAGCTTCCTTTCGGCCTCCACCATGGCGGTACAGGTGGCTGAACGTGCGCTCAACAGCGGCGGCCATGTGTCGGGTATCACCACCGGCATCAACAGCCTCAACGAGAAGATCGGTGGTCTGCACAATTCCGACTTGATGATCCTGGCTGGTCGTCCGGGCATGGGCAAGACGTCGCTGGCGACCAATATCGCCTATAATGCGGCGTCGCGCTGGCTGCGCGACCATAATGACGGCATTCCGCCGGAAAAGAATATGGGCGCCAAGACCGCCTTCTTCAGCCTCGAAATGTCGGCCGACCAGCTCGCGACCCGCGTTCTAGCCGAACAGTCGGGCATCAGCGGCGAAGCGCTGCGTATGGGCAAGATCAGTCGGGCGGACTTCCAGAACCTGTCGCGCGCTGCGCGCGACCTTCAGGAACTGCCGCTGTTCATCGACGACACGCCGGGCCTGACCATCGCGGCGTTGCGGACCCGCGCTCGTCGCCTGAAGCGCCGTCATGATGTCGGCTTCATCGTCGTCGACTATCTCCAGCTGCTGCAGGGCAGCGGCAAGGCGGGCGATAGCCGCGTCAATGAAATTTCGGAAATTTCCCGTGGTTTGAAGACCTTGGCGAAGGAACTTCATGTGCCGGTGCTGGCGCTGTCACAGCTCAGCCGTGCGGTGGAACAGCGCGAGGACAAGCGTCCGCAGCTGTCCGACCTTCGCGAATCAGGCTCGATCGAGCAGGACGCGGACATGGTCTGGTTCGTGTTCCGCGAGGATTATTATGTCGCCGCCAAGGAACCGGGCAACAAGGAAGGCCCCGAGCATCAGGAATGGGTGCAGGAGATGGAGCGCATCTACGGCCTGGCCGAAGTGATCGTCGCTAAGCAGCGTCACGGTTCGACCGGGCGCATCCGCATGAAGTTCGACGCCAAGATCACGCGCTTCTCGGATCTGGCCGAGGGCAGCTCCTACCTCGAAGACCTCGAATAAGCGGGCATGGCGGCGGATATGTCCGCCGCCACCCGGTTCAGCCGGCGACGAACGCCTTGAAGACGATGCACAGGCCGATCATGCTGGCGAGATAGGCGAGCGAGCGGACCACCGGCACGCCCAGCCCATAGAGCGGCAGGTAGAGCGCGCGGGACCCCAGCCAGAGCCAGCCGCCGATCGCCGTCCATTCGCTGGTGCGGCCGGCCACGACCACGCCGAACAGCACGATGATCGCGATCGGGAAGGTTTCCAGGAAATTGGCCTGGGCGCGGACCAGCCGGCCGCCGACGGGATCGAGCGGGGGCAGGTTTTCGTCCCGCGCCCCGGTATTCCATTTCAGGCCATATTGCTTGGTCTTGAGATGTGCCGCCGCGAAGATATGGACCAGCAGCAGGACGCAGGCCCAGGCCAGGATCTTCAGTTCAACCGCCATCATGCCCTCCCTTGATCGCGGCGGCGCATTGCCATCCGCTTATTTGACGATTGGCAACCATATCGCGCTGGCACCCGCCGCGCCATATTGCACACTCTGGGTCGCTGGCTTGTAGTCGCCCGGCTTCGCATCGAAGATCGAGGGCACATAGGTCTGCGGGTTGCGGTCATAGACCGGGAACAGGCTGGACTGGATCTGCACCATGATGCGGTGGCCCGGCTTGAACACATGGTTCACGTTCGGAAGGCCGAACTTGTAATTTTCCGCCTTGCCCGGCGTCAGGGCCTGCGGCTTGTCGAAGCCATGGGCGTAGCGGCCCCGGAAAATGTCGATGCCGATCGGCAGTTCATAACCGGCCATCACCGGATTGGCGGTGTTCTCCTCCGGATAGACGTCGATCAGCTTCACCACCCAGTCGCTGTCGGTGCCACTGGTGGCGGCGAACAGGTCGACCATCGGCTGGCCGGCGATATGGACGTCCTTGTCCAGCACCGGCGTCACATAGGTCAGCACATCGGGCCGGCCGTCGACGAAACGCTGGTCCTTCACCAGCCAGGTGCGCCAGGCCTCATTCTGGTCCTGATGGATCGGGCGGGGCAGATAGGGCACCGGCTTGGCCGGATCGGAGACATAGGAGTCGCTGCCTGCCGCTGCCGGCCTGGCCCAGGACAGGCTGTAGCTGGCGCCCAGATAGAGCGGGGTCGGCGTGCCACCCGGCCATTTGGCGCGGGTTTCCCATTTGTCGATGCCGGTCGCATAGGTGAGCGAGCCGGGCATGGTGTAGCCGGCGGGCGGATTGTCTTTCAGATAATGGTCGAGGAAGGGCTTCATCGTGCCAACGCGGAACTGGCGGCCGGTATCGCCCTCGAACTGGAGGTCGCCCAGGCTCCGGCCCTCATAATTGACGCCGCTATGGCGCCAGGGACCGATCACCAGGCTGACCATGTCATTCTTCTTGTCCTGGGGTTCCAGCGCCTTGTAGACCGCCGGGGCGCCATAGCTGTCCTCCTGGTCCCATTGGCCCACGACCAGCATGGTCGGCACCGTTAGCGTGCGCTTGGCCAGCAGCTTGTCGACCGCCTGTTCCTGCCAATAGGCGTCATAGGCCGGATGTTCGAGCAGCTTGCGCACCGAGGGGAAGGCGTCGAGGCCATAGGCGCGGGCGAAGTCGCCGGCCGATCCGGCGTTCAGCATCGTCGTATATTCGTCGCCATTGCCCATCGGGATGGCGCCGCCGCCCTTCTTGGCGGTCTGCGACAGGCTGTAGCCGAAGCCGAAATTGCGGAAGGCGCCATTGTGGAACCAGTCGTCGCCCATCCAGCCGTCGACCATCGGGCTCTGCGGCACGGCGGCCTTCAGCGCAGGGTGCGGATCGATCAGCGCCATCAGCGAGGTGAAGCCGGGATAGGAGGAGCCGGTGATCGCGACCTTGCCGTTGGTTTCCGGCACATTCTTCACCAGCCAGTCGATCGTGTCATAGGCGTCGGTGCTGTTGTCGACATCGGTCTTGTTGAGCGGTCCGCGCAGCGGGCGGGTCATGACATAGTCGCCCTCCGACCCGTGTAGGCCGCGCACGTCCTGATAGACGCGGATATAGCCGTCATTGACGAAATCCGCGTCCATGACCGGCAGGATTTCCTCTATTCTTTGGCTGCGGTTGCGGCTCGTCGCCTTGCCCGCATCATAGGGGGTGCGAGTCAGCAGGATCGGGCCGTGGCGCGTGCCCTTGCGCATGACGATCACGGTGAAAAGCTTCACCCCGTCGCGCATCGGGATCATCACTTCCTTGCGCACATAGTCCGCCTGCGGCCGGGCCGGATCATAGGCATCGACCTTGTCCGGGGTCATCGGATCGGTCTGGGCAGCGATCGGCGCGGCGAGCGCGGCGATCATCAGGGCGGCAGTCGAAATCTGTGCGGCACGAAGCATGGCGATACCCCTTTGTTCTTTTGTAATCATGCAACGGGTCCGGCCTTGAGGGAAGGCCGGACCCGCTTGTCCGTTGTCAGCCCTGCGCGAGGGTGCGGGCGCGATCCTCGATCCGCTTCTCCAGGATCGACAGCGGCATCGCGCCTTCCTCAAGAACGGCGTGGAACTGCTTGATATCGAATTTGTCGCCCAGCAGCGCCTGCGCCTTTTCGCGCGCCTTGGTCCAGCTGCCATGGCCGACCTTGTAGCTGGTCGCCTGGCCCGGCTGGGTGCAGTAGCGCTCGACCTCGCGCTGGCAGCGGGGGCGGGCAAAGCCGGTCTTTTCGACCATATAGTCGGTCGCCTGCTTGACGCTCCACTGCTTGGAATGGATGCCGGTGTCGACCACCAGGCGGGCGGCGCGGAACAGGAAGGACTGGAGGTAACCGGCGCGATCGATCGGCGTCGCATAGCCGCCCAGTTCGTCGGCCAACTGCTCGGCATAGAGCGCCCAGCCTTCGCTATAGGCGCTCATGAAGGCGACCTTGCGCAGCATCGGCACATCGCCGGCGGTCTGCGCCGTCGAGATCTGGAGGTGATGGCCGGGCACGCCTTCATGATAGGTGAGGGCGGGCAGGCCATATTTCGGCCAGTCGCCGACATCCTTCAGGTTGATGAAATAGATGGCCGGACGCGAGCCGTCGAGCGCGGCGCGGTTATAATAGCCGTTGGAGGCGCCATCCTGGATCTCGACCGGCACCGCGCGGATTTCGAGCGGCGTGTTGGGGATGGTCGTGAACGCCTGGGGCAGCTTCGCCTTCATGGCGTCGAGATCGCGGTTGAGCTGGGCGAGCAGGGCGGCGCGGCCGTCCGGGCTGTCGGCATAGAGCTGGGCCGGATCGACGTTGAGCGCGGCGAGCTTTTCGCCGACGCTGCCCTTGGTGAAGCCGGCGCCGTTCAGGATCACGTCCAGCTTGGCGCTGATGTCGGCGACCTGCTCCAGCCCCATGGCGTGGATCTGGTCGGCGCTAAGATCGGTGGTGGTCGCCTGCTTGAGGGCGGCTGCATAGATTTCATCGCCGCGCGGGGTGCGCCATACGCCGTCGCCGGCGGCGGTTTTCGGCTTCAACGCCTCGATCGCGGCGATCTGTTCGTCGAGTGCGGGATAGATCGACTTTTCGACGATGGCGGCGGCCTGTGCCTGCCAGTCGCCGGTCACGCCCTTGGCCGCGGCGCGCTTCACCAGCGACTGGACCAGGCTGCTGGTCGCGGCGGGCTGGCCGCGCAGCTTCTTCATCTGGCCGAGCGTCAGGTCGAGCGACCAGCCGGGGGCGAGATAGCCGCGGGCGGCCTCGTCCCGCTGCAGCGCGGTGTCGGTCCGGAGGTTACGGGCGAAGGCGTCGAGCCGGGCGACATAGGCCTCGCAATCACCGGCCGTATTGATGGTGTGCGCGGTGTTCAGGAAATCGGGCGTCTGGAAATAGCTGCCGCCCTGCTGGAAGATGCGATAGGGGCGCTGGACGCTGTTGAGGCCGAACTTGGCCGGGGCGACGGTCTGCTGGTCGAGCGAATAGAGGATGACCTCCAGGTTCAGGCGCTGCGCATCCGACAAGGCGGCGCCCTCATATCCCTTGAACTCCTTGATCGCGGCCTGGGTCACGGCCAGCTTCTTCATCGTGCCCGACTTGCTGTTGTCGTCGAGCTGGCTCTTGGCGGCGGAGCGGGCGCCCTTGTCGAGGCCGAGGCTGGTGACCATGGCGGGCGACAGGTCGAGCTGGCGCTCGAAGGCGGTGGCGAAGGCGGCCGACAGGCGCGCATCATCGGCGCCAGCCGCCTGGGCCAGAGCGCGCGGTGCGGCGGTGGCGAGCGCGACCGCGCCCGAGGAAAGCAGGAATTGACGACGATCCATGGGGCGACTCCCTTAAGTCCCGTTGGAAAGGGGGGAGTGTATTGCGCTGCTGACACGACAGGTCCAGCGCGCGCCCGCGCTTGTTACGCAATGTTACAATAAGATAGGTGGCGGGCACCCCGCAGGGCGCCCGGTGCGATCAGAAGGCAGGCAGGTTTGCCGGGTCTTCCGGATCAATGACGGGAATAGGCGACACCGGCGAATGGATGCCGCATTCCACCTTGTCCCAGCCGCGCCAGCGACCGGCGCGCGGGTCTTCGCCCGGCAGAACCTTGGACGTGCAGGGTTCGCAGCCGATCGACAGATAACCCTGTGCCTCCAGCGGGTGACGCGGCAGTTGTTCGGCCTCGAAATAGGCTTCCAGATCGGTCTTGGTCCAGTCGCCCAGCGGATTGATCTTCAGCCGGCCGTCCTCGACCTCGAAACGGGGCAGATTCTGGCGCGTCACCGACTGGAACGCCTTGCGGCCCGAAATCCAGGCATCCAAGCTCGCCTTGGCACGCTTCATCGGTTCGACCTTGCGGATTTCGCAGCAGCCGTCGGGATCATAGGACCAGCGCAGGCCGGTTTCGTCCTTCTTGGCCAGCACCGCCGCATCGGGTGCGACGACGCTGCTGTTGGTGAAGCCCAGCCGCGCGACCAGCGTGTCGCGATAGTTGAGCGTCTCGGCGAACATCTTCTGCGTGTCGACGAAGATCACCGGGATGGCCTTGTCGGCCTTGGCCACCAGATCGAGCAGCACCGCGCTTTCCGTGCCGAAGGAAGAGACGACGCCGACATTGCCGGCGAGGCCTTCCGCGAACACGGTCTTGAGCATGGTCAGCGTATCGATGCCCTCGAAACGCGCGTTGAGCGCATCGGCGTCCCCCTGGGTAAAGACGGGGCGGGCATCGATCACATCGATCTGGCGGGCAGGTTCAGCCATCAATTTTCTCCGGATGCCGTTTCGCCCAGACGGGCTGACGGCCATCGATCGTCTTCTGATAGACGTCGGCATAGCGGGCGAGCGCGCGCTCCACGGCGGCGTCATCCAGGGCTTTGGCGGGGTGGAAACTGTCGAAGCCGCAGCGGCGCATGGCGTTGATCTGGTCGACCAGCACATCACCCACGGCGCGCAATTCGCCCTGATAGCCCGATTCCCGCAGGATGCGGGCGGCGGAATAGCCGCGCCCGTCGCCATAGGCCGGGAAGTTCACCTCGACCAGCGAGAGACGATCGAGATGGGGCAGCAGTTCGCGCGCATCCTCGCCCGGCTCGATGCGGACGGCGGTGGCGTTGGACTGGCCGGTGAAGGATTCGACCGTGACGGCCGGCTCCTGTGCGGCTTCACCGTCGCGGAAGGAGAGGAACTCAACCATAGATCGCCTCCTTGAAGGGCTTCATGCCGATGCGGCGATAAGTGTCGAGGAAACGCTCCCCGTCGGTGCGTTCGGCCAGATAGATGTCGGTGACCTTCTCGATCGCGTCGACTACGCCATCCTCGGAGAAACCGGGGCCGGTGATCTGGCCGAGGGAAGCGTCTTCCGCGCCCGAACCGCCGAGCAGCAGCTGGAAATTCTCCACGCCCTTCCGGTCCACCCCCAAAATGCCGATATGGCCGGCATGATGGTGGCCGCAGGCATTGATGCAGCCCGAAATCTTGAGCTTCAACTCGCCCAGTTCGGCCTGACGCGCATTGTCGGCGAAGCGCTGCGCAATCTTCTGCGCCAGCGGGATCGAGCGGGCATTGGCCAGCGCGCAATAGTCGAGGCCGGGGCAGGCGATGATATCGGTGATGAGGTCGAGATTGGCCTCGGCCAGACCCGCTTCGTCCAGCTTCTGCCAGATGGCGTAGAGATCCGCCTTCTTCACATGCGGCAGAACCAGATTCTGCGCATGGGTGACGCGCAGTTCGTCGAGGCTGTACTGTTCGGCCAGCGAGGCGACCAGTTCGATCTGCTCGGCCGACGCGTCGCCCGGAATGCCGGTCAGCGGCTTCAGGCTGATATTGACGATGGCATAGCCCGGCTGCTTGTGCGCCGCGACCTGACGGTCGACCCACAGGGCAAAGGCCGGATCGGCACGGTCGATCTCTTCGCTCAGGCCCGTTTCATAGGCCGGGTTGGCGAAGAAGGCGCGGATGCGATCCAGTTCCTCGGTCGGCGGGTTGAGGCCCAGTTCGCGCATGTGGGCGAACTCTTCCTCGACCTGGCGCTTATATTCCTCGACGCCGATCTCATGGACCAGGATCTTGATCCGGGCCTTGTACTTGTTGTCGCGGCGGCCGTAACGATTATAGACGCGCAGACAGGCTTCCAGATAGGAGACGATCTCCTCTTCGGCCACGAAATCCCTGATCTGCGGCGCGACCATCGGGGTACGGCCCATGCCGCCACCGGCATAGACTTCGGCGCCGATGACACCATCCTTCGACACCAGCTTCAGGCCGATATCGTGCAGGCGCATCGCCGCGCGATCGTCGTCGCTGGCGATCACGCAAATCTTGAACTTGCGCGGCAGATAGGTGAATTCCGGGTGGAAGCTCGACCATTGGCGCAGCAGTTCGGCCCAGGGGCGGGGATCCGCCACCTCGTCGGCGGAAACGCCGGCATATTGGTCGGAACTGATGTTGCGGATGCAATTGCCGCTGGTTTGGATGGCGTGCATTTCCACCGTCGCCAGTTCGGCGAGGATGTCGGGTGCATCGGCCAGCTTGATCCAGTTATATTGTAGGTTCTGGCGCGTGGTGAAGTGGCCATAGCCCTTGTCATATTTCGCCGCGATCTCGCCCAGCTTGCGCATCTGCTTGCCCGACAGCGTGCCATAGGGGATGGCGACCCGCAGCATATAGGCGTGCAGCTGCAGATAGAGGCCGTTCATCAGCCGCAGCGGCTTGAACTGATCCTCGGTCAGGGCACCGGTCAGGCGGCGCTGCACCTGGTCGCGAAATTCATCGACGCGGGCGTCGACGATGGACTGGTCATAGCTGTCGTAGCGATACATGTCAGATCACCCAGTTGCCGGCGTCGGCGTCATTCGGTTTCAGGTTCAGGTCCGGACGGACCGTGGGGCCAAGGGCTCGGATGCGGTCCTTGATATGGGCCGGGCGCACGCCTTCGTCGGTGACGGTCGCGTCGATCACATAGGCGCCCACGACACGCAGCGCCGCTTCCTCGGTGCGGGCGAGGTCGTCGCCCTGTTCGCCGACATCGGCGCTGTCGCCGACCTGGCGCGACCAGCCATCGCCGGCCCACCAGATGACATCGCCGGTCACCAGATCATTGCCCGTCAGGATCTTCACGAACGCATCTCCGAAATACTCTCCCCTTTTGCGGCCCAGTCTGCCAGCACATCATGTGCCAGGGCATGGGCTGCCACGTCGCCGACCACGATCAGGGCCGGGCTTTTGACTTCTTCACGCGCGACCATCTCGCCCAGATCGGCGAGCAAGGTGCGCAGGCTGCGCATATTGGCGCGCGTGCCATTTTCCAGCACCGCGACCGGGATCGCCGGCGACACGCCGTCGGCCATCAGCTTGTCGGCGATGTCGGCGGCGGTCGCGACGCCCATATAGATGACGAGCGTGCGGCCTTTTCCCGCAAGGCCCGACCAATCCTGATCGGTAAGACCCTTGCACTGGCCGGCAACGAAGCTGACGGCGCTCGACGCCTCGCGGTGGGTCAGCGGCAGTTGCGCCTGGGCGGCGGCGCCGATCGCGGCGCTGATCCCTGGCACGACCTCGACCGGGACGCCGGCGGCGCGACAGGCGTCGACTTCCTCGCCACCACGGCCGAAGATGAAGGGGTCGCCCCCCTTCAAACGGACGACTGGTTCGCCGGCGAGGGCAAAACGGACCAGCAGGGCGTTGATCGCCTCCTGCGGCATGGAGTGGCGGCTGCGCTGCTTGGCGACCGAGACCAGTTCGGCCTGCGGGCCGGCCAGCGCCAATATGTTGTCGGACACCAGCCCGTCATGCACGATCAGGCGCGCGTCGCGGATCAGGCGCACGGCCTTGATGGTCAGCAGTTCCGGGTCTCCCGGTCCCGCGCCCACCAGGTGGACGGTAGCAGGTGCAATGTCAGCCATGCTCGCCACATGGCGAAAGGGCGACGGAGTTTCAATTCAGAATGGATATGGAGGGGCTTAGGAAAAGTTTTGTCCAGTAGCCGGGTTGTCAATCGCCCATGGCGCTGACGTCGATGTCCTTGAGGCCGATGCCGATCGTGGCGCGGGGCTGTTCGATCTCGGCGGAGGCTACCGGATAGGCGCAATAATCGGCGGCATAATAGGCGCTGGGGCGGTGGTTGCCGGATACGCCGACGCCGCCAAACGGGGCGGTGCCCGACGCGCCATTGGTGGGCCGGTTCCAGTTGATCACGCCGGCGCGGACATTGCCCCAGAATTGCGCATATTGTTCGGGACTGCCGCCGACGAGCGAGGCGGACAGGCCGTAGCGGCTGCTATTGGCTTCAGCGATGGCGGTTTCGAAATCGGGCACGCGGACGATCTGGAGCAGCGGGCCGAACAGTTCGACATCGGGCCGTTCCTGCATCGCGGTCACGTCGATGATCGCGGGCGTCAGGAAGGGCAGGCCCTTTTGCGGCCGGACCATATGCTTGATCGGCCGGCCGCCATGGCTCATCAGATAAAGGAAGCTTTCGGTCAGGCCATCGGCGGTCGGATTGTCGATGACCGGCCCCATATAGGGCTGCGGATCGGCATGGGGGTGGTCGACGATCAGCCGGTCGGCGAGCTTCTTGACCTCCGCGATCAGGGTGTCGGCCATGGCGTCGCGGACGATCAGCCGGCTGGCGGCGGTGCAGCGCTGGCCGCTCGACAGGAAGGCGGACTGGATGACCAGTGCGGCGGCGGCGCCGATTTCCGGCGTGTCCCAGACGACCAGCGGATTGTTGCCGCCCATTTCGAGCGCCAGGATCTTGCCCGGCTGGGTTGCGAACTGGCGGTTGATGGCGATGCCGGTCTGGGCCGATCCGGTGAACAATATCCCCGCGACATCGGTATGGGCGGCCAGCGCCTTGCCTTCCTCCGCGCCGCCGAGCAGCAACTGGACGGCATCGGTCGGGACGCCTGCCTCATGATAGAAGCGCACCAGCATCTCGCCGACCGCCGGGGTCTTTTCCGACGGCTTAAAGATGACGGCATTGCCCGCCAGTAGCGCCGGGATGATGTGGCCATTGGGCAGATGGGCCGGAAAATTATAGGGGCCAAGCACCGCCATCACGCCATGGGGCTTGTGCCGCACGGACTGGCGGGCGCCCAGATTGGCCTCCAGTCGGCGCTGGCCGGTGCGTTCGGAATAGGCCGCGACCGATGTGTCGATCTTGGCCATGACCGCTATCACCTCGGTCCGGGCGTCCCATAGCGGCTTGCCGGTTTCACGGGCGATCAGGTCGGCCAGTTCCTCCTCATGGGCGCGCACGACATTGACGAAGCGGCGCAGCGTTTCGATGCGGAAGGCGACTGGCTGCGCGGCCCAGCGCGGCCAGCCGGAGCGGGCGCGGGCGACGATATCGTCCACGTCGCCGCTTTCGCCCTGCCATAGCAGGGCGCCGGTCGCGGGTTCATGGGACGTCAGCGCGGCGGACATGGTGCAGGATATGACCGAAAATGGTTAACGAAGGAAGAGCGGGGCATGGAGGGCGCTCTTCTACGTTCGGCCAATAGGAAATGTTCCGCTTAACTTCCCATATTTCCCGCATATTTGGACATTTAAGAACCGAAGTTGGAAATTTTATGATGCTGGCTCGATCCGGCCGGGTGGGCGCCCATGCCGGATCGATCCTGTACCATCCTGCCGTCGAATAGGACAGCGCGGCCGCCTGTCAGCGGCGATCAGAAGCCGTAGCGGATCGACATTTCGGCGCTGCGCCGGGCTTCTTCGTTGCGAACCGCGGCAAGATCGGCCGGGGCTGTCCGGTCGGTCAGGCGGTGGAGCAGGAACTGGCCGAAGCTCCATTCGCCCAGGTCCGACGCCGCGTTGATATGGCCGCTTTCGCCCGCGTCGGCGAACTGGCTGCCCCAGAATTGGGCGAGCCGCCGGGCGCTGGCAAAGTCGATATAGGGATCGTTGCGGCTGGCGACGACGATCGAGGGGAAGGGGAGTAGCCCCTTGGGCGTGGGGCCGAAGCCGACGAGGCGGCGGTCGACCGCGCCGCTGTCCACTTCCGGCGGCGCCACCAGCAGGGCGCCGGCTACCTTGTCCCGCAACTGTCCGGTTTCGAACGCTGCCCACCAGGCGACCGCATGGCAGCCAAGGCTGTGCGCGGCCAGGATCACCGGCCCGTCAACCTGGGCGATGGCATGGCCCAGATTGGTGATCCAGGCATTGCGATGGGGCGCGTCCCAGCTGCCCAGTTCGACCCGATGGCAGTCGGCAAGCGCCTTTTCCCAAAGGCTTTGCCAGTGGCCCGGACCGCTGTTCATCAGGCCGGGCACGGTCAGGATGGTGGGGGTCTGGTCGTCCGACAGGGTGTGAATCGTCATCTGCACCTCCAAATCTATGGGGCAATTTTATCACTACTGATTTGATTGACAATAAAGCTTTGCTGATGCGTGGCGAAGTTGGGATGGATCGTCGTTCGCGGAAAATGCCAAATATAAAAATATATCGCCGACTGTTGGTGTGATTTTCGTGAAGCAAATGTGATTTGCGCGGACTTAGGCCCGATTTTCCGGGCTTTCGGCAAATTGGCACGGCCCCTGCAATGCTCCTGGCACGACCCGATCGGGGTCGCGGAACGAGATTTCAGGGAAGGAATTTGCTCATGAAGACCATCACCATCATCGCCGCTGCCACCGCCATGACCGTTGCTGCCGCGCCCGCCTTCGCCCAGCCGGAAGGCAAGTTCGGCAACGCCAAGGTCAGCTATGAGGAAAAGACCGACCGCTACTGCTTCCGCGAAGTGCAGCCGAGCACGCTGGTGCCGCGCGTCGATTGCCGCAGCAAGCAGGACTGGGCCGACGCGGGCCTGACCATCAGCCGCAAGCCGGCCGTCCAGTTGGCCCAGCGCTGAACGCCGGCGCCGCCGATCCATCAAAATCAGGGAAGGAATTTGCTCATGAAGACCATCGCCATCATCGCCGCTGCCGCAGCCATGACCGTTGCCGCTGCGCCCGCCTTCGCTCAGCCGGAAGGCCAGTTCGGCAATGCCACCGTCCGCTATGAAGAAAAGACCGACCGCTATTGCTTCCGCGAAGTGCAGCCCAGCACGCTGGTGCCGCGCGTCGATTGCCGCAGCAAGCAGGACTGGGCCGACGCGGGCCTGACCATCAGCCACAAGTCGGCCGTCCAGCTTGCCCGGCGCTGAGGCGCAGTGCCTCCCGGCGACGCGATGCCGGGAGGCTGCCCGGATGGGGCGGATTTTGCGGCGGGTCGCGCCAGGCCCGCGATCAACGCGGGAACGGCGTCGCCCCGATGTCGTTGGTTCGACGGACGCGGCCCGCGCATGGTTATCACGGGGCGGCCTGCGACCGATGGAGCGTCCCGTCCCGCCTTCCGGGGCAAAGGCGGGACGCTTTTTCCGTGTTACGCTGCTGCGAGCAGCGGTAATCGGCCGGACCGATCCGGATTTTTTCTGAAAATTGATGGCGGGGCTCGACCTGAAATCGACGCGACAGTCGAAGTTCACAGTGTCGTGAGGCTGTTGTTTTTGGGGAAAGGCACCGGTGATGCTCCTACGACGCGCCTATGACGCGACACGCGCATCGAAATCGGGTCATCGCCACGCCTCGATGGCGCGACAGCGGGGCGACAGTGAAGCGACGCCCATGTGTCAGCAGGCGGTTGCGGAGCGACCGCGAGATGGCGTGAAGATCGTGTGATTGATCCATTTCCAAGGGTAGATCAGAGAAAGGCGGAATAGGACAGGGTGGGAATGGCCATTTTCAGCCAATCCGATGCGGGATGTGCTTTCCGCAAAGTTGCCGTAAGCGGCTCCATTGCCCTGCAAGTATCGACCGGCCTGAGCGGCGGACTGCGCTCCTCTTGCTCATGTCTACCGCGCCTGACACGATGACTGCATGAGGATATGCTGCCTGCCGCTGATCGTGATTGCATTGGAAGCCTGCACACCGGCCGTAAGCGAACCGGCAGGACCATGCACAGAGAACTTCTGCCTCCCCGATGGGGCTACGATCACCCGCACCCAAGAAGGGCCAGATTTCAACGTCCATGATGTTTCATGGATGGGCCAGAGGTTCGGCATCTATGAGGGCAATCATCCCCAAAAGGGGGATCAGGGTAGCCGCGCAGCCGTCAAACTCCGCATTGACCCCAGGGCCCGCATTGGCGTCGCGGAGGGGCGTGGCAGCATCATCGTCGCCACCGGGAAAGGCTGGCCCGCCTTTTTGGACGTAATGGGGCCATGCAGGTCGGATAAGGACTGCACGCTCGTGAAGTTTGCCGAGGGACTGAGGGGGCGGTGAAGTCTGAATGGGCCAGAAAGACTGGACGGTCGCGCATCAACCAATTCCAGACATGTTCCCCCTCCCGCAGGCGGGAGGGGGCTAGGGGGGGGGGCTGGACGTCGCGAAAGCCCACCCCGCTGCGACTAATGCGCTTCGCGCATAAGTCTCGCTGCCCCTCCCGCCAGCGGGAGGGGAATGGCAGGAAACCGCCCGCAGCGGAAGTTTCTAATTCTTCCCCAAGCTTGCCTTGGGGAGTTCAATGGAGACACGTGTCTCCATTGAACAGCGCGCAGCGCTGACGGAGGGGCTATGCCGCAAACGCACCGCTCTCGCCCCTCCACCGCCTTCAGCGGTCCCCTTCCCCAAGCAAGCTTGGGGAGGATTATCGGGCAGTCCGCTCACCACCCCATTCCGCCACGCAATCAGGTGTGGTGACACTTGCTTTGCCGGGCCTTGGCCCTTTTCACGGCAGTTCCGGCGCGGCCCCATGCGCCTCGCCCATGCGGCGGATGGCGGTGACCTTGGCGTGGAGCGGGCCCCAGTCGTCGGACTGGTCGATCGCGCTCCAGATCGCCTCCACTTCATCGATATGCATGGAGCAGGGCGCCGCGTCCGACCAATAAGCGTGGTCGCGGGCGCCGGGAACGGGCGCATGGTCGGCCAGCTGGTCGCGCAGTTCGGCCCAGATCGGCTCGCTGTAGCGGGCGGGGTTACGGGGCGTGCCGCCGCGCCAGTCGTGGAAGAAGATGTCGATCGGCGTCGCGGTGGTCATCATCGCGCGCACGGCGGTTTCGGTCATGGCGGCGCTGTCCGCACCCGGCTGAACGCCGAGGCGCCAGCAGAAACGGCGCTGCATCGCCTGGGCATAGAGGGCGGGGAAGCGTTCGAGCTGTTCGATCAGCGGCGGCGCTTCGGTAAGCGGGCGCAGTGACACGGCAAGCTGGGCGACGTCCCAGTGGATCGCCTCGGCCTGGCGGGCGAAGGCGTAGAGGCCGGCATGGTCGAAATAGGCGGCGGTGAAGCCCGCGTCCCAGAGCGGCGTGAAGCGCCAGGGGCCATAGTCGAAGCTTTCGCCGGTGACATTGATATTGTCGCTGTTGAGCACGCCATGGACGAAGCCGGCGACCATGTAGCTGGCGGCCAGGTCGGCGGTGCGATCGACCACGCGGCCGAGCAGCTGGGCGGGCGGATTGTCGCCCGGCTGCTGCCCATAGAGGCGGGTGAGGGCATAGTCGGTCAGCCGTTCGAGCAGCCCATTATCCTCGATATAGGCGGCGCGCTGGAAGCTGCCGATGCGGATGTGCGAATGACTGAGACGCACCATCGCCGCGCCGCGCGTGGGCGAGGGTTCGTCATTGCGCTCCAGCGCCTCGCCGGTCTCGATGATCGAGAAGGTCTTCGACGTGTTGACGCCCAGCGCCTCCAGCATCTCGGTCGCCAAAATCTCTCGCACGCCGCCCTTGAGCGTCAGGCGGCCGTCGCCAAAGCGGCTATGGGGGGTCTGGCCCGATCCCTTGGTGCCAAGGTCGAGCAGGCGGCCGTCCGCGTCGCGCATCTGCGCGAAGAGGAAGCCGCGGCCGTCGCCGATATCGGGATTATAATGGCGGAACTGATGGCCATGGTAGCGCAGGGCGAGCGGTTGGGGGAGCGTGTCGGGCAGCGGCGTGAAGCGGCCGAAATGAGCGATCCACTCTTCGTCGCTCAGATGATCGAGGCCGACCGATGCGGCAGCGCGGTCATTGCGGAAGCGCAACAGGGTCTGCGGAAAGTCCGCAGCATGCACCGGATCGGCGATGTCGGGCATCAGCGCGGTGATTTCCGTGGCGGGGTGGTAATTGGCGGCTTGCGGCTTGTTGTCCATGCGGCGATATGGGGGAGCATGGGCGGAAGGATCAAGCTTGACCGGCTATAGTGACGCATATTGGTGGTCCCCGGATGGACTGCGGCTGCATTATCGCGACTATGCGGGCGGCGAGGACGGGCGGCCGCCCGTGCTGTGCCTGCCGGGGCTGACCCGCAATGCGCGCGATTTCGAGCCGCTGGCGCAGCGGCTGGCGGGCGAGTGGCGGGTGATCTGCCCGGATATGCGGGGGCGCGCCGAAAGCGCCTATGCCAAGGATCCGATGAGCTATGTGCCGCTCACCTATTTGCAGGATATCGGCCGGTTGCTGGCGGACCTGGCGATCACCCGCTTCGTGGCGGTCGGCACGTCGCTGGGCGGGATCATCACCATGCTGATTGCCGCGACCCATCGCGAATGGCTGGCCGGCGCGGTGCTGAACGATGTCGGCCCGACGCTGGACGAGGCGGGGCTGGAGCGGATTCGCGGCTATGTGGGCGTCGGCCAGTCGCACCCGAGCTGGGTCCATGCGGCCCGCGCGCTGGAGGAAGCGAATGGCGATGTCTATCCGGCCTATGGGCTGGAGCAATGGCTGGCCATGGCCAAGCGCCTCTATCGGCTGAACAGCGGCGGGCGGATCGTGCTCGACTATGACATGCGCATCGCCGAGCCGCTGCGCGCGCCGGGTGGCGAGGCCGGTGTCGACATGTGGCCGGTGATGGCAGCGTTTCAGGGCATTCCGACCCTGTTGCTGCGTGGGGATCGGTCGGACCTGCTGAGCGCGCCGACGGCGGAACGGATGGCGCGCGAGGTGGGGGCAAGCGCGGAACTGGTGACGGTGCCCGATGTCGGCCATGCGCCCGCGCTGGACGAGCCGGAGGCGGCGGCCGGGATCGACCGCCTGCTGGCGCGGGTGCTGCGTGGCTGATGGCGGCGGCGTGATGCGGGGCAATCCGCCGCGCATCCTGCATATCCATGGCAGCTTCACGCTGGGCGGCAAGGAAGCCCGCGCGATCCGGCTGATGAACATCTGGGGCGACAAGGCGCGGCACAGCATCGTCAGCGCCGCGCCCGAGGCGCTGGGTGCCCGCAGCGCGATCGCGCCGCAGGTGCCGGTCGATTTTCCCGAAGCGCCGCCCTTTGCCGGGCGGCCGGGGCTGGCGCGGTTCCGCGCGATCGCGCAGTTCCTGTCCGGCTATGACCTGGTGCTGGGCTATAATTGGGGGGCGATGGACGGGGTGATGGCGCACCGGCTGTTCGCCCGTTCGATGAGGCTGCCGCCGCTGATCCATCATGAGGATGGCTTCAATGCCGACGAGGCGGCGGGGCTGAAGCCGCAGCGCAATCTCTATCGGCGCATGGCGCTGGGGCGGGCGCAGGCGCTGGTCGTGCCCTCGGCCCAGCTGGAGCGGATCGCGCATCAGGCGTGGAAGCAGCCGGCGGGCAAGGTGCATCTGATCCGCAACGGCATTGAGGTCGAACGCTATACACCGCCGCCCGCACCTGACGCGATACCGGGGCTGGTGAGCACGCCGGGCAAGCTGCTGGTCGGCACGCTGGCGGGGTTGCGGGCGGTCAAGAATATTCCCCGGCTGGTGCGGGCGGTGGCGGCCCATCGCGAACGGCTGCAACTGGTGGTGGTGGGCGAGGGGCCGGAGCGCGAGGCGATCCTGGCCGAGGCGGCGGCGCAGGGGCTGGACGATATCTGCCTGGCCGGGTTCATGACCGACCCCTGGCGCTTCGTCGGCCTGTTCGACATTTTCGCTTTGTCGTCGGACAGCGAGCAGTTCCCGATCTCGCTGGTCGAGGCAATGGCGGCCGGGTTGCCGGTGGCGTCGACCGATGTCGGCGACGTTGCCAATATGGTCGCGCCGGCCAACCGGCCCTTCGTTGTGGCGGACGAACAGGGGCTGGCCGACGCGCTGGGGACGCTGGCCGCCGACCCGGAATTGTGCGCCGCATTGGGGGCGGCAAACCGGGCGCGGGCGCAGCGCGATTATGACGAAAAGACCATGGTCGACGCCTATGCCGCATTATATGGCGAGGCTCTGGCCAGCCCCCACATTTTGCGCTAGGGCGCCCTACAGTTCGTCATCCCTGACAAAAACTGTTATAGGACGACATTTCAACCGGTCTGGGGAGGCCGGTTCATTTCGCGGGAGAAGTCGTTGTTCAAGGGTTTGAAACCCATCGTCTATGGTGGCCGTGAAGTCTGGCCGCTGGTCGAAGGTGGCAAGGGTGTTGCTGTTTCCAACCATGCCAGTTCGGGCGCCTGGGCGGCTGCCGGGGGCATCGGCACGGTATCGGCGGTCAACGCCGACAGCTATGACTCCATGGGCAATATCATCCCGCAAATCTATCATGGCCGCACCCGCCGCGACCGCCATGAAGAACTGATCGCCTATGCCATCGACGGTGCCGTCGAGCAGGTGAAGCGCGCCTATGAGATTGCCGGCGGCAAGGGCGCGATCAACATCAACGTGCTGTGGGAAATGGGCGGCGCGCAGCGCGTGCTGCACGGCGTTCTGGAAAAGACCAAGGGCATGGTCGCCGGCGTCACCTGTGGCGCGGGCATGCCCTACAAGCTCAGCGAAATCGCTGCCTCATACAATGTCAGCTATCTGCCGATCGTGTCGTCGGGCCGTGCCTTCCGCGCGCTGTGGAAGCGCGCTTATTCCAAGGCATCGGAATGGCTTGGCGCGGTGGTCTATGAAGATCCCTGGCTGGCGGGCGGCCACAACGGCCTGTCCAACGCGGAAGATCCGCGTGCGCCGCAGGATCCCTATCCCCGCGTTCGCGACCTGCGCGCCACGATGCGCGAAGGCGGCATTTCCGATGATGTGCCGATCGTCATGGCCGGCGGCGTCTGGGCGCTGAAGGACTGGAACGACTGGATCGACAATCCCGAATTGGGCGCGATCATGTTCCAGTTCGGCACCCGTCCGCTGCTGACCCAGGAAAGCCCGATCCCGCAGGATTGGAAGGACCGGCTGATGCAGCTGGAACCGGGCGACGTGCTGCTGCACAAATTCTCACCCACCGGCTTCTACAGCTCGGCGATCCGCAATCCCTTCCTGCGCTCGCTCGAAGCGCGGTCGGACCGACAGATCCCGTTCAGCACCGAACAGGCGGGCGACCATACCCATCAGCTCGACGCGGGCGTGAAGGGCAAGAATTTCTGGGTGACGGTCGGCGACCTGCTGCGCGCGCGCGAATGGGTGGGCCAGGGCTTCACCTCCGCGCTCAAGACGCCGGACAACACGCTCGTCTTCGTGACCGAGGAAGAGAAGGCGGAAATCCGCAAGGACCAGACCGACTGCATGGGCTGCCTGTCGCAGTGCAGCTTCTCCAGCTGGATGGACAGCGAGACCAACTCGACCGGTCGCCTGGCCGATCCGCGCAGCTTCTGCATCCAGAAGTCGCTGCAGGAATCGGTCCATGGCGGCGATCTGGACAAGAATCTGCTGTTCGCCGGCCATGCCGCCTATCGCTTCAAGCAGGATCCCTTCTATTCGAACGGGTTCGTGCCGACCGTGAAGCAGCTGGTCGACCGCATCCTGACCGGCGACTGATGGCGTCGATGACAACAGGCGATATCCAGGGCCTTGCGGTGCTGCATTATGACACGCCGCATTTCGACATGGTACGGCCGGGGCAGTTCGTGCTCTGCGCCGTATCGGGCGCGCGAATCGACCTCGACGATCTGAAATATTGGAGCGCCGAGTTTCAGGAAGCCTATCGCGGGCCGGAGGAGGCGACTGCCTCCTTCCTGCGCCACCGCGGTGCAGCATTTCGCTGAACCGCGGTAAGTGATTGCCGTTATTCGGCTTTTTGGCATCGTTCGATTAGTTGAATGACCGCTGTGCGCTGCAGCGAAAATTTCAAGATGTTGCGATATCCATTCATCGCCCCGGCGGCACGCCTGGTCGCGATATTGCTGTTCCCATGCTGATTTATCTGATGTATTCTCCCTCAACAGGCGGCGCAGATCGTCTTTTGGGTGAAGGATGTGTCAGATGTCTCGAATTGATGTCTTCGGCGATCGTATCTGTCTGGTGAGCAGCCTGCTGATCTTGGGCTGGTTCATTTACAACGTGTCCTTCTAAACAGGGCGCGACCGAGAAAGGCAGGGCGATCCATTTGGCGATGCAAGTCGCTGGATGCGCTTTGTTTTTTTCGGATCCTGCTGGATTTTCCTCTCCTTTTGACAGCGGTATCGGCTGGCAATTGCTGCCGGAACCGATATGAACGCCGGGAATGCTTTTAACAGGGCGTCCTCGGGGCGTCCGTTCACGCCAGTCATGGGAGTTGCCCGCCGTGAAAACCCGCGCCGCCGTCGCCTTCGAAGCGAAGAAGCCCCTCGAAATCGTCGAAGTCGATCTGGAAGGCCCCAAGGCGGGCGAAGTCCTGGTCGAGATCATGGCGACCGGCATTTGCCATACCGACGCCTATACGCTGGACGGGTTCGACAGCGAGGGCATCTTCCCCTCGATCCTGGGCCATGAGGGTGCGGGCATCGTCCGCGAAGTGGGTGCTGGCGTCACCAGCCTGGTGCCGGGCGACCATGTCATTCCGCTCTACACCCCCGAATGCCGCCAGTGTAAGTCGTGCCTGAGCGGCAAGACGAACCTCTGCACCGCAATCCGCGCGACCCAGGGCAAGGGGCTGATGCCGGACGGTACGACCCGCTTTTCCTACAAGGGCCAGCCGATCTTCCATTATATGGGCTGTTCGACCTTTTCCAACTTCACCGTCCTGCCCGAGATCGCGCTGGCCAAGATCCGCGAGGACGCGCCGTTCCAGAGCAGCTGCTATATCGGCTGCGGCGTCACCACGGGCGTCGGCGCGGTGATCAACACCGCCAAGGTGCAGGTGGGCGACAATGTCGTGATCTTCGGCCTGGGCGGCATTGGCCTCAACGTCATCCAGGGGGCGCGCTTGGCCGGCGCGAACAAGATCATCGGCGTCGACATCAATCCCGATCGCGAGGAATGGGGCCGCAGGTTCGGCATGACCGAATTCCTCAACTCAAAGGGGATGAGCCGCGAGGATGTGGTCGCCGCGATCGTCGCGATGACCGATGGCGGCGCGGACTACACGTTCGACGCCACCGGCAATACCGAGGTCATGCGCGTGGCGCTGGAAGCCTGCCATCGCGGCTGGGGCACCAGCATCATCATCGGCGTGGCCGAGGCCGGCAAGGAAATCAGCACCCGTCCGTTCCAGCTGGTCACGGGCCGCAACTGGCGCGGCACCGCCTTTGGCGGGGCCAAGGGCCGCACCGACGTGCCCAAGATCGTCGACATGTATATGACCGGCAAGATCGAGATCGACCCGATGATCACCCATGTCATGGGGCTGGAGGACATCAACAAGGGGTTCGATCTGATGCATGCGGGCGAGAGCATCCGCAGCGTCGTCGTCTTCTGAACCGATAACCCAACAGGAGAGTGACCATGTTCAGCCATGTGATGGTGGGATCGAATGATCTCGACGTTTCGCGCGCCTTTTATGATGCGCTGTTCGGTGCGGTCGGCGGCAAGCCGGCGATGCAGGACGACAAGGGGCGGCTGATCTACATGCATGACGGCGCGCTGTTCATGGTCACAAAACCGATCGACGGGGAACCGGCTTGCCATGCCAATGGCGGCACGATCGGTTTCCGCATGGCATCGACCGAGCAGGCCGATGCCTGGCATGCGGCCGGGGTCGCGGCGGGCGGCACGGCTTGCGAAGATCCGCCGGGCGTGCGCGAGGGCGGCTTCGGCAAGCTCTATCTCGCCTATCTGCGTGATCCTGCCGGCAACAAGCTGTGCGGCCTGCATCGGATCGGCTGAGGAAGGAATACGGGTGGAAACGGTTTCGACCAACAGGGCTTTTGGCGGCATTCAGGGCGTCTATCGCCATGCTTCGCGCGAGACGGGGACGGAGATGACCTTTTCCGTCTTCGTGCCGCCGCATGCGCCCGGCGCGAAGCTGCCGGTGGTCTGGTATCTGTCCGGCCTCACCTGCACCCATGCCAATGTGACCGAAAAGGGCGAGTTTCGCCGGGCCTGCGCGGAACTGGGGCTGATCTTCGTCGCGCCCGATACCTCGCCGCGGGGCGAGGGCGTGGCCGACGATCTGGACGGCGCCTGGGACTTTGGCCTGGGCGCAGGCTTCTATGTCGACGCGACGCAGGCGCCCTATGCGGCCCATTATCGCATGTGGTCCTATGTGACGCAGGAATTGCCGGCGTTGATCGCAGACCAGTTTCCCGCCGACATGGATCGCCAGTCGATCATGGGGCACAGCATGGGCGGCCATGGCGCGCTGACCGTCGGGCTGACCTATCCCGATCGTTATCGCGCCGTGTCGGCCTTTGCGCCGATCGTGGCGCCGGGGCAGGTGCCCTGGGGCGAGAAGGCACTGGGCGGCTATCTGGGCGAGGACCGGGCGGCATGGCGCAAGCATGACGCGGTCGCGCTGATCGAAGATGGCGCACGGGTCGATGCGTTGCTGGTGGACCAGGGGGCGGCCGACAATTTTCTGGAGGGGCAGCTGCGTCCCGAATTGCTGCGCGAAGCTTGCGATGCGGCGGGCATAGAGCTGACGCTGAACCTGCGCGAGGGCTATGACCATAGCTATTATTTCATTTCCAGCTTCATGGACGATCATCTGCGCTGGCACGCCGCGCGGCTGGCCTAGGGGCGATGCGCCCGGTCGTCTGATGCCGAGCGACATGCTCATGGTCGCTGACAAGCACTGAGCGCAAGCGGCGCCGCATCCCGGTGGACGCGGCGCCACTGTCTCACATGGCGCTGTCGTAGAAGGCCAGCAGGTCGCGGCGCAGGCCCTTCATGGACTCCGGGTGGATGTAGATCATGTGCCCGGATTCATAATAGCGATAGGTGATATTGGCCTGCAGCGCCTTGTCGAGCTGCATATGCTTCAGGTCATATTCGGCGCCGGCAAAGGGCGTTGCCATGTCATAATAGCCGTTGAGCGACAGCACCTTGAGATGGCTGTTGGTGCGCATCGCGCGGGCCAGGTCCAGCGCGGTGTCCGCCGCCGGCATCGGCCGGCCGCCGCCGCCCGGTGCGCGATGGCGCTGGTCCCAGGCCGGGCTGATCTCCTTGTAGAAATTCGGGCGGTAGCTGAGCGGCGTCTTGTAGCCGAGCGTGCCGAACAGATAGGAGTTGAGCGCGGCGATATAGGCGCCGCTGATCGAGGTGTCGGCCGCGTCAAATTCGGGATCGGCGGCGCTGTCGTCGACATCGATGCCGACGAAGCGGGAATCGAGCCGGCCGACGGTGCGGCTGCTGTCGCGCATCAGCTCCTTGCGGAACCGGCCAAGATCGACGCGCAGCTTGTTCTGCAGGATGAAGCCCTTCGACAGGCCGGTATAGGCGGCGAGCTGGGTCGCGATCGCATCGCGCTCGCCATCGGGCAGGTCGTCGCCCTTGGCCAGCGCGGACAGATAGGGCCCCAGGGCAAAGGCGCGCACTTCGCTCAGGAACGGCTCCAGCGTCGCCGGCCGGTTGGGCAGGCGGTTATGATACCAGGCGGTGGCCGCATAGCTGGGCAGATAGGTGACGTTGATCTGGTCATAGCCCGGATTGCGGATGCCATAGTTCAGGATCGACGACAGCAGCACCACGCCGTTCATCTGCACGCCGCGTTCCTGCAACGTGTTGACCAGGCCTGCGGCGCGCAGCGTGCCATAGCTTTCGCCGAGCAGGAATTTGGGCGCATTCCAGCGATTGTTGATCGTCAGATAGCGCTGGATGGCGCTGGCAAAGGCGTCGATGTCCGGATCGACGCCCCAGAAATCCTTGCCCTGCGCCTTGCCGAGCGGGCGCGACAGGCCGGTGCCGATCGCGTCGATGAAGACCAGGTCGCTGCGGTCGATCAGGCTGTCGGGATTGGGGCCGATGGCGAAGGGGGCGGGGCGAGCCGTGTCGGGCGTCGGCGTATCCACCCGGACGGGGCCGAAGGAGCCGATGTGCAGCCACATGGTCGACGAACCCGGACCGCCGTTGAACAGGAAGGTAACGGGGCGTTCCTTCGCGCCCTTGGCCCGATCGGCGACATAGGCGGTGTAGAACATGCTCGCGATCGGCTCGCCGGCATCGTTGCGGATCGTCAGCGTGCCGGGCGTGGCGGTGTAGTGGATCAGCTTGCCGGCGACCGTCACCGACGCGCGGCTGGGCATCGCCTGTTCCTCGACCGGGGCGACGGCGCTATCATCTTTCTTGGGCTCTTCCTTCTCCGCCGGGGCAGGCTTGTCGGCGGCGATCGACGGCGCAGCCAGTGCCGCCAGCAGCAGGGGAAGGGCGGAATATGCGATGTTTTTCGGGATCATGACTCTGCCTGTTGCCTTCATTTTTGGCGGACCGTACATCGTATACAGGGGCTGTCAAATGCGCATATGCGTCATCTTCGTAAAGTTCCAAGGGAGGACAAGATATATGAAACCCCGTTGGCCCCGGCTCGCCGCCGCTGCCGCACTGTTGCTCGCCACGCCGGCGCAGGCGCAGGGCTTCGATGCCGAGCAGGTCAAGCAGGGCGACCATGTCATCCGCGACTTCGCCTTCCGCTCGGGCGAGAAACTGCCGGAACTGCGGATGCATTATCGCACCATCGGCACGCCGCATCGCGACGCCAAGGGACGGATCGACAATGCGGTGATGATCCTGCACGGCACCGGCGGATCGGGCGTACAATTCCTGCAACCGCAATTTGCCGACGAACTTTATGGCCCCGACCAGCCGCTCGACGTGCGCCGCTATTTCATCATCCTGCCCGACAATATCGGCCATGGCGATTCTTCCAAGCCCAGCGACGGGCTGCGCATGGCCTTCCCCCATTATGATTATGACGACATGGTCGAGGCGCAGCGCCGCATGCTGGTCGACGGACTGAAGGTCGATCATCTGCGGCTGACCTTCGGCACGTCGATGGGCTGCATGCACATCTTCGTCTGGGGCGAGAAACATCCCGGCTTCGCCAGTGCGCTGATGCCGATGGCGTGCCAGGCGGCGCCGATCGCGGGGCGCAACCGGATGTGGCGCAAGGCGGCGATGGACGGCATCCGCGCCGATCCCGCCTGGCAGGACGGCAATTACAAGACGCAGCCGCTGCAGGGGGTGCGCACGGCATCCAGCCTGACCCAGATTGCCGGTGCCGCCGCCTGGTACATGCAGGCGCAATTCCCCACGCGCGACGCGGCCGACGCCTATTGGAAGGAGCGGTTCGATCGCGACATCGCCAGCCGCGACGCCAACGACTTCCTCTATCAGCTCGATTCCTCACGCGATTATGATCCGTCCGCCGATCTGGAGAAGATCAGCGCGCCGATGACCTGGATCAACTCCTCCGACGATTTCATCAATCCGCCGGAAATGGGCATGGCCGAAACGGCGGCCAGGCGGCTGAAGACCACTCGCTACAAGCTGATCCCCTATTCGCCCGAGACGCGGGGACACAGCACCCACACCTGGGCGAAATTCTGGAAGGATGAACTGGCCGCGCTGCTGGCGCGGAGCAACTGAGTTTTTATCGGCCGCCTCGCTTCATGAAGGCGGCCGATCCATGGCGAATGCGCTTACTGCGCCGCACCGGAGGCCCCGGCTGTGGCCTTGGCCTTTTCCGCCTGGATGAAGCGGTCAAGCTCTGCCTCCATCACAGGCAGCGGCACCGACCCCATGGTCAGCAGCGTGTCGTGGAACGGGCGCTGGTCGAACTTGTCGCCCAGTTCCGCCTCAGCCTTGGCACGCATCTTGCGGATCGACAATTCGCCCAGCTTGTAGGCCAGCGCCTGCGCCGGCCAGGCGATATAGCGATCGACCTCATTGGTGATGTCGAGCTTCGCGAGCGCGGTGTGGCTGGCCATATAGTCGATCGCCTGCTGGCGCGTCCAACCCATGGAATGCATGCCGGTGTCGATCACCAGCCGCACCGCGCGCCACATCTCGAACGTCTCGCGGCCGAACTCCTCATAGGGCGTCTCATACATGCCGAGCTTCGTGCCCAGCCATTCGGTATAGAGGCCCCAGCCCTCGCCATAGCCCGAGAAATAGGTCTGGCCACGGAAGGCCGGGCGGTTGGGGGCCTCCAGCGCATAGGCGGCCTGGAAGCTGTGGCCCGGATTGCATTCGTGCAGCGTCAGCGCGGTCAGATTGTAGAGCGGGCGCGAGGGTAGGTCATAGGTGTTCATCAGGCAGGATTCGAGCCCGCCCCGACCCGAGGTGTAGATGGGGGCGATCTCATCCGGCACCGGCAGGATGGTGAAGCGATAGCGCGGCAGGTTGTTGAACGTGTCCTTCAGCTTGCCGTCCATCTTCTTGGTGACGTAGGCGGAATAGGACAGCAACTCGCGCGGAGTCTTGGCATAGAATTGCGGATCGGTGCGCATGAATTCCAGGAACTCGGCGAAGCTGCCCTGAAACTTGGCGTCCGCCATCGTCTTCTTCATGTCCGCATCGATGCGCGCGACTTCCTTCAGGCCGATCTCGTGGATCTGCTGTGGCGTCAGGTCCAGCGTCGTATATTCGCGGATCTGGTCCTGGTAGAAGGCCTTGCCGTCGGGCAGCGAATAGGCGTCGATCGTCTTGCGCGCCTTGGGCATATATTCGCCGCGCATGAAGGTCAGCAGCTTCTGATAGCTGGGCGCGATGGCGTCGCGGATCAGTGCCTGGGCCTGCGCCTGCATCGCCTGGCGCTGGTCGGCCGGGATGGTGTCCGGCATCGCGGCGAATGCCTTGTAGAAGGGATTGTCGGTGCCGGCGGTCAGGAACGGCTCGATCGTCTTGTCACGCCCCTCGATCGACACGCGCGGCACGGTATAGCCGCGCTTCAGGCCCGCCTGCATGTTCGCGATCTGCTCGTCGAAATAGCGCGGGATGTCCTTCATCCGGCCGAGATAGCGGCGATAATTGTCGGCGCTGGAAAAGGGCGTGCGCGGGTTGAGGCCGGTCCAGAAGAAGGTGTCGCTGTTGAACGGCGCCTCATAGGTCTTGTATTTGATCTTGGTCGCATTCTCCCAGACCGAGGTCTTGAACACCGCCTTGTTGATATATTCCTCATGCGACAGCTGCGCGTCGGGGATCTGGTCGAGCTGTTTGAGGATATCGCTCCAATAGGCATAGCGGCGCTGCTGGGTGGCGGCCGTCACGCTGGGCAGATGATCGTCGGCGCCGCCTTCGGTCCGGCCGCTGCCGGGCAGGCGCGCAAATTCCTTCTGGCGCCAGGTCCATTCGGCGTCATAAAGCGCCTTGAGCTTCAGGTCGGCGGCAGTCGGCTGGGCCGCCGGAGCATCAGTGGCCGGGGCGGTCTGGGCGAGGGCGGCCGGGGCCGTGGCGGCGAGCCAGGCGATGGCGAGCAAGGATGCGGCGTGGGGCATTTTCATGAATGTCTCTCTTCCCGGTTCGGCGACGCGATCCGGCGCCTCTTTTTTATGATGATGTATGCGATATGTCGTGATTGGCGTTGGTCAACGGCGCGGATCGCTAGGGGGATCGCAACGGAACTGGCGGCGCTCAGCTGAGCGCCGCCAGCGACTTCAGGCGAAAGGCTGGTCGATCGCGACCGAGGGCGGGGTGAACCAGGCCGCCCCGGTCTCGGTCACGTAAAAATGATCCTCCAGCCGCACGCCGAAGCGATCGGGCACGACGATCATCGGCTCGTTTGAAAAGCACATGCCCGGCTCCAGCGGGGTCATGTCGCCGCGCACCAGATAGGGCGCCTCGTGGATCGACAGGCCAATGCCATGGCCGGTGCGATGCGGCAGGCCCGGCAGGCGATAGTCGGGGCCAAGGCCCGCCGCCTCCAGCACGCGCCGCGCCGCCGCGTCGATCGCGCCACAGGGGACGTCGGGCTTGACCGCGTCGAACGCGGCCTGCTGCGCTTCCTTTTCCAAGGCCCAGATGCGTCGCTGCTCCGCATCCGCCTCGCCATAGACATAGGATCGGGTGATGTCGCTATGATAGCCACCGATGGTGCAGCCGGTATCGATCAGCACCATGTCGCCTTCGGCCAGCACGCTCTCGCCGGGCAGACCGTGGGGATAGGCGGTCGATCGGCCGAACTGGACGATGCAGAAGCTGCTGCCCGATGCGCCGAGCGCCCGGTGCGCGGCCTCGATGAAGCGGCGCACCTCGGTCGCGGTGATGCCGGGGCGCAGGATGCGGGCGGCGCGGCGATGCACCTCCAGCGTCATCGACTTGGCCTGCTGCATCAGTGCCAGTTCGGCAGCCGACTTTCGGCTGCGACAACCGTCGATCACGGCCGAGGCGGCAACCAGCGTCACATCCGGCGCGGCAGCGCGAATGCGCTCGACGAACAGGAAGGCCATGGCCGGATCGATCCCCAGCCGGGCGACGCCCAGCGTCTTGAGCGCATCGGCGACCAGGGCGGACGGGCTTTCATCCTCTTCCCAAAGGCGCAGGTCGCCGGCGTCGATCTTGAGGTCGGCTTCCAGCGATCCGCGTTCGAAGCGCGGGCAGATCAGGATCGGCTCGCCGCTGAGCGGCAGCAGCATCGCCACCAGTCGCTCGCTTGCGCCCCAGGGCACGCCAGCGAAATAGGCAAGACTGGTCCCGGCATCGATCAACAGCGCGTCGAGCCCTTCCTGCGCCATCAAGGCGCGAGCCTTGGCAATGCGTGCCTGATATTCGGCGGCGGCGATGGCTGGCGCGCGATCGAGCCAGGGCTGGAGGCCGGCCAGTTCGGTGGCGGCGTCGGAGCCGCCAATCTGCTGTGTCATAATCTATCCTTCAAAGCGGCGGAGCGAAAAGGGCGTGGCGTCGACCGGCGGCGGCGCGCCGGTGGCAAGCGCGGCGATGATTTCCCCGGTCAACGGTCCCAATGTCAGCCCCAGATGCTGGTGGCCGAACGCATAGAGCAGGTTGTCCGCCCGGTCACTCCGGCCGATCGCGGGCAGATAATCGGGCAGGGTCGGGCGGGCGCCGATCCAGGGCCTGGCATCCGCCTCGATCGGCAGGCCCAGCGCGGCGGCGTGGGCGCGTAACCTTTGCCATTTACGCGGGTCGGGCGGGGAAGAGAGGCTGGAAAATTCGACGAAGCTCGCCGCGCGCAGCCCACTCTCGAACCGGGTGACGATCATCGATCGATCTTCGAACACCACTGGCGGCATATCCATCGGCCAGCCTTCGGGCGCGGTCGGCGTCTGCAGATGATAGCCGCGTTCGGCGATGATCGGCACCTTGTGGCCCAGCGGGCGCAGCAGCGCGTCCGATGCGGCGCCGGTTGCGACGATGATATGGTCGGCGTCCAGCGTCCGGCCATCGGCCAGTTGCACCTGCGTCTTTCCATCACGGGTGGGAAGCGCGCTAACCTCCGCCTGCTCGATCCGCCCGCCTGCCGCCAGCAGCGTATCCTTCAGATCCTGCGCCAGCCGGGTGGGGTCGGCGATGCGGCCGCTGCCTTCGCAGCGAATCGCGCCGATGATCGGATGGGGGAACAGGGCATCGAGCAGGGCAAGCTCGCGCGCCGTCGCGTCGCGGAAGCGCGCCGTGCCGCAATCGGCGGCCATCCAGGCGCCCCGCCCGGCTAACGCGCGCGCCTCACTTTCCCAGACGATGAAATGCCCGTCCTCGATCAGGCGGCTCGGCCCGGCACACAGCGCGTCGATCCGATGCCAGGCCGGCATCGCTTCTTTCAACATTGCCTTCAACGCCGCGCGTCCTGCCGCAAAGCGCGACGGGCGCGCGGCATTCAACAGGCGCAGCGAGAAGGGCAGCCAGCGGCCGATGTCGCGCCAGGGCAATCCCAGTGCGCCGCCGCGCCAGAACAGCCGTCGGGGGAAGCTCTTCACCGTTGCCATCGACGCGAGCGGATCGATCTGCTCCACCGCGACATGGCCCGCATTGCCCCAGGATGCGCCGCGCAGCGGGTTTTCCCGTTCGATCAGCAGTGTTGAAATTCCCTGTTCCTGCAATCGGATAGCGCAGGATGTTCCGACGATACCGCCGCCGATGATGATCGCTTGTTGGGTCAATTGACTTCTTTTCACTTGGCGTTGACGATTAGATACCGTATACGATCCTTAGTTTCAACGGAGGCTTATGTGAATTCCTCAAAATTGACGTGGCGTGGTGTCTACCCTGCCGCCACCACCCAGTTCACCCCCGATCTGGACGTTGATATCCCCGCTACCCAGGCTGTCCTGGATGCGTTGGTGAAGGATGGCGTCGATGGTCTCATCATCGCCGGCACCTGTGGTGAGAACAACTCGCTGGAGCCGGAAGAAAAGCGCGCAATCGTCCAGGCGGCGGTCGAGGTCGTGGATGGCCGCGTGCCGATCCTGGTCGGCGTGTCCGAATTCACCACCCGCCGTGCCGCTGCCTTCGCGCAGGACGCCGAAAAGCTCGGTGTCGACGGGCTGATGGTGCTGCCTGCCATGGTCTATGTGCCGACCGTGGGCGAACTTTGCACTCATTTCGAGACGGTGGCCAAGGCGACGTCGCTGCCGATCATGCTCTACAACAACCCGCCGGCCTATCGCGTGAATATCGGCATCGACGCGCTCACCCGCCTCGCCGACACGCCCAACATCGTCGCGGTCAAGGAAAGCGCGCCCGATCCGCGTCGCTTCACCGACCTGATCAACGCCTTCGGCGACCGCTATATCCTGATGGCGGGCCTGGACGATGTCGCGTTCGAGGGCCTGTTGCTGGGCGCGCATGGCTGGATTTCCGGTCTCACCAGCGCCTTCCCGCGCGAATCCGTGGCGCTGGTCGCGGCGATCAACCGGGGCGATCTGGAAGAAGCACTGCGCATCTATCGCTGGTTCATGCCGCTGCTGCACCTCGATGCCGATCATGATCTGGTCCAGTCGATCAAGCTGGCCGAAAGCATCATGGGACGCGGGACCGAGCATGTCCGCCTGCCGCGCATGCCGCTGGAGGGCCAGCGCCGCGCCGACGTCATCCGCTGGGTCGAGCAGTGCGCTGCCACCCAGCCCAGCCTGACGGCGGCCTGATGTCCGCGGTGCGCCACACCTTCTTCTGCATAGACGGCCATACGGCGGGCAATCCCGTCCGTCTGGTCGCGGGCGGCGCGCCGCTGCTCAAGGGAAAGTCCATGGCGGAACGCCGCCTGGACTTTCTCGACCGCTTCGACTGGATCCGCACCAGTCTCTGCTTCGAGCCGCGCGGCCATGACATGATGTCGGGCGGCTTCCTCTATCCGCCGACGCGCGACGATACCGACATCGGTATTCTCTTCATCGAAACCAGCGGCTGCCTGCCGATGTGCGGTCATGGCACGATCGGTATGGTGACGTTCGGCCTGGAAAATGGCCTGATCCAGCCGGCAACGCCAGGCAGGCTGCGGGTCGAAGTGCCAGCCGGCGTCATCGACATCGATTACACGACCGACGGCAAGCGCGTGACATCGGTCAAGATCCGCAACGTCCCCGCCTATCTGGCGGCGGAGGGGATCGCAATCGACGTGCCGGGCTTCGGTCCGCTCAACGTCGATGTTTCCTATGGTGGCAATTATTACGCGATCGTCGAACCGCAGGGCGCTTATACCGGCCTCGACGACCTCGGCGCATCGCGCATCGTGGAACTGAGCCGCACCATTCGCGAACTGGTGCGCGCGCAATATCAGCCGGTCCATCCGCTCGAACCCAGCATCAAGGGAGTGAGCCATGTCCTGTGGGCCGACAAGCCCAAGGGCGAGGGCGCCGATGGCCGCAACGCCGTCTTCTATGGCGAGCGGGCGATCGACCGCAGCCCCTGCGGCACCGGTACGTCGGCGCGGCTGGCGCATCTGGCGGCCAAGGGCAAGCTGAAGGTCGGCGACCGGTTCGTGCATGAAAGCTATATCTGCAGCCGCTTCATCGGCCGGGTCGAGGCCGAGACGATGATCGGCGACCAGAAGGCGATCATCCCCTCGATCGAAGGATCGGCGATCGCCACCGGCTTCAACACCATCTGGGTCGATCGCGAAGACCCGTTCTGGGCCGGCTTCACGGTCGTATGAAACCCAAGGCGCAGAGCGGACGGACGGGATCGTCCATCATATACGAAGTTGTATTCCGTCGTTCGCTCTGTGCTATGTTCGCTGCATGAGCCTAGTTATCCGAAACCTCTCCGACCAGTTGGTCGATCTCGTTCGTGAGCGCATATTGTCCGGCCGGGTCGCGCCTGATGGGCCCATCCGCCAGGACGCGCTGGCGGCCGAACTGGGGATCAGCAAGATCCCGCTACGCGAGGCACTGGCCCGACTGGAACAGGAAGGGCTGCTCAAGTCGCAGGCCAATCGCGGTTTCTTCGTGCGCAGCCTCAATCGGGTGGAGGCGGACGAAGTCTATGCGCTGCGCTTGAAGCTGGAACCCGATGTGATGGCGTTGGCCGCCGAACGGGCGGACGAGGCGGAGCATCAGGCGGCGATCAACACGCTGGCCACCCTCTATCAGGTCACCGACGAAGGCGGGGATGGGGTGGGCGCGTTCAACCGCGCCTTCCACATGGCGCTGTTGCGCCCAAGCAACCAGCCGCTGTCGGTCAATATTCTCGAACGGCTCCACATCCTGTCGGAACGTTATGTCCGCAAGCATCTGGAGCCGCTTGGCCGCGACGAACGCGCCAATGACGAACATCGCGAGATGCTCGACGCTTGGCTCGCGCGCGACAGCCAACTGATCCGCGAACTCACGGTCGCACATATCCGCAAAACCATGGACGATCTCATGGTTCAGCTCGACGCCGACGACTGAACCATTCCCGAGCAACCGGAACGTCCATAAGAACAGGGAAGGAAATTTCGGTTGAGCACTGGATTTTGGGGACCGATCAAGCCGATCGGCGCCAGTCATCACGCGCAGCATCAGCAGTTGCGCAAGACATTGTCCTGGCCGCATCTGATCGCGCTAGGGGTCGGGGCGATCGTCGGCACCGGCATCTATACGCTGACCGGCGTGGGCGCCGACCGAGCAGGGCCGGCGGTGATCCTGGCCTTTGCCATTGCCGGCGCGGTGTGCGCCTGCGCGGCGCTCGCCTATGCCGAACTGGCCACGCTGATCCCGACCGCGGGTAGCGCCTATACCTACACCTATTCGGTGCTGGGCGAGACACTGGCCTGGGTCGTGGGGTGGAGCCTGATCCTGGAATATTCGCTGGCGTGCAGCACGGTGGCGGTCGGCTGGTCGGGCTATCTGGTCGGCTGGATCCAGCAGGCGGGGATCAGCCTGCCGCCGATGCTGCTGGCCGGGCCACATGGCGGTGGCATCGTTAATCTGCCCGCCGTGCTGGTGGCGCTGGCGATCGCCGGCATGCTGATCGCGGGCACGCGGGAAAGCGCGACGCTCAACATCGTGCTGGTCGTGATCAAGCTGACTGCGCTCGCCGCCTTCGTCGCGCTGGCACTGCCCGCCTTCCAGTCCGACCATCTTCAGCCCTTCATGCCCTATGGCTTCGTCAGCCATGTGGAGGGTGGCATGACGCGTGGCGTGATGGCGGCGGCAGCGATCGTCTTCTTCGCCTTCTATGGCTTCGATGCGGTGGCGACCTCGGCCGAGGAGGCGCGCAATCCTGGCCGTGACCTGACCATCGGCATCGTCGGATCAATGGCGGTCTGCACCCTCATCTACATGGCGGTCGCCGTCGCGGCGATCGGCGCGCTCGACTATCGGGCGCTGGCTGGTTCATCCGAACCGCTGGCGCTGGTGCTGCGCACGCTGGAGCATCCGGTTGCTGCCTGGCTGGTGGCGGGCGCCGCGCTGGTCGCACTGCCCTCCGTCATCCTGGTCATGATGTATGGTCAGAGCCGTATCTTCTTCGTCATGGCGCGCGACGGCCTGCTGCCGCGTTCGCTCAGCAAAGTGTCGGAAAAGACCGGCTCGCCCGCGCGCATAACCGCGATCACCGGCATCTTTGTCGCGGCGGTTGCCGGTTTCTTCCGCTTGGACGAGATTGCCGAGCTGGCCAATGCTGGCACGCTGATCGCCTTCATTGCGGTCGCGGGCTGCATGATGGCGCTGCGGCGCAAGGCGCCGGAGATGAAGCGCGTCTTCCGCTGTCCGCAGCCCTATCTGGTCGGGACGCTGGCGATCGTCGGCTGTATCTATCTGCTGATCAGCCTGCCGGAAAAGACGCTGCTGCGCTTCGGCCTGTGGAACCTCGTCGGCCTGGCGCTCTATTTCGCCTATAGCCGTGGCCGCAGCTTGCTGCGCACGACCGGCTATGCCGCGAGCGAGGAAGGTTTGCCGGAATAAAGCGATCGCCGGAACGAATCAGGTGGATCTAACCCGAGGCGGTCGGGTCCACCTGTCTGGCCAATCGCCGAATGTGCGGGACGAATGTCTAGAGCATGCCTGTGTCGGAGAGTTGGTCGCACAACGCCTCGATATCCAGATGCCCTTTATGGTCGCCGCCCTTGTCGGTCAGGACCGAGAAGGAATAGGGTAAGTCCAGCGCATGCGAGAGGCCGGCATAGGCATCCGTGCCCTTCATCGGATGAAATAATTCATGCACCATGGTGCCGCTCTGGCAGGCGATGAGGTTCGTCAGGCCGGCGCCATGGGGCGCCACGACAAGTTTCGCTTCCGAAAGCGCGCGCAGCTGTTGGTCTGCTGTCATAGTTGAAGGCAGAACGATCTGAAATCCATAGGAAGACAGCCTGTCTTCAAGTTCTGCTTCATTCACCATCTGCCGTCGATCGGAGTCCCGGCGCGAAACATACAGCTTTTGTTGGGGCTCCGCAGGCGCATTGACGTTAATCCGACGGCGCATTTCCTGAACTGTTGCGCGATGCGCCATATGCGCCGGATGGGCAAAGCCCTCTTGCTCATCAACAGTCACCTGGCTGCAGATAAGTAGCGTATCAATATGGGTTTTACGCGATGCTGGCATCACTTCATGGGGGATGTCTAGCCGCGTCATGACGTGGTTCTGGTAGGCACCATTTGTTGCTGGCACCAGTATCGGAACATCTGGGCTCAGGTTCGTTTCCGTGGCGGACACTGTCATTGCAATATGACGGCCGAGCACGTCGAACAGATGATGGCTGATATTGGACAGGCCATAGCGATCCATCGTGATGATGGCCGATGGTAGATGGCCGTCCGCCGGCCTCTCCAGATCGCTTGAGCATGGAACCCGCCCGGAGATCGGATCGAAGCGGTCATTCCCTTTCATGACCGAAAAAATCCTGTTCTCCATCAGGATGTCGACATTCTTGAACAGGAAAAATCGTAAGGGCGGGCGCATCTTCTGCTTCCCGACGAGATTGTTTATCTTGGCCGGGAATTGGAAAAGGCCATGATGCTCGTTTGCCTCTTCCGGAATGAAGGTCAGAAGATCCTCGGAAAGATCGTCGCACAGGATGCCCGGCAACGGGTTTGCGCTGAAAAATGCGATCTGCCGCTGACGGAACGGCATATTGTTGATGCCGAGCGCTTTCCACGACTGGCGAAGCTGCGACCAGAGTGCATCCTTGCCAGGGGTTGGGATGCGAATGGGGGCGTCAAAAATGATGTTCAAGTCCCCGATCATTTCCATGATCGCTATCCTAGACGCCCTGCGATCGACCTGTCGAGTGACCTATGTCCATGCAAAGGGATTGTCCGTAGCCGGTCAAGCCTGAGCGCTGGCCTCGCTTGGGAAGGGGCGGTTGGCACGACCTTAACTATTCTGGGAGTAATGTCCGTCGGTGCCGGCTGAGGGGATCGAACCCCCGACCTTCGGTTTACAAAACCGCTGCACTACCGCTGTGCTAAGCCGGCGCACCCGACGGGTCGGACGCCCTTACTATCAGATCACGCCGAACGTCCAGCCCTCTGTGCGCGCAATTTCGCCGGTCAGGGGTAAAGGTGTCCAAAGTGCCGGATTTTCCGCCATTTTGCGCATCCAGGCGGCGGTCAGCAAGGCATCGGTCTGATGGTCGGCGGCGATCGGGCCGGCGTAAGGGGTGGTTGCGAACATGGTCAGCGCGTTGTTGAGGGCGGCGAGATCGCGCATCTTGGTTCGGCCCTTGGGTCGCCCGGCGGCGCGCGCAGCGATGCTGGTATAGATTTCGACGGCCAGCGATCCGGTGGCCGGCAGCGGATCGAACGGCCAGACCGGCACATGTCGCCGGACATGATGGAGCAGGCGCATGCCGGCAAAGCTGGCCTTGGCCACCTGCGCCGCGCCGATCGCGTCATAGATGGTCGAGGGCTTGCCGCCTCCCCCGGCATTATAATGGGCTTCGCAGGCGCGATTGTGCAGGAAGCCGGCCTTCATTCCGTCGGCCTTGCCGAAATAGAAATGGCGGCGATGGGTGGTTTCCAGCAGGCTGGCGGCGCCCAGATCCGGATCGTCGCAGACCGCATCGACATAGGCCCAGAAAGCGGGCCCGTTCGTTGGGGTCTGATCGCCGGGCAGATAGGCGCCGCGTGCGACGAAGGGTGGGGCGAAGCTGAAGTCGAAGCCGAACAGGGTCGGTGCCTCGCGCGCCGTTGCGATCAGCCAGTCAGCGACCGCCTGGCGCGACCAGATGCCGCCCGGCGCCTCGACCAGTTCCGGCGCATCCTGACCGATGCCGCAGATGGCGACCGCTATCCCCTTGTGCCGCGCGCCCTTGGCGCCCGACCAGTCGATCGCGGCGAAGCGCGCGAACCGGGGCGTCACGCCGAGCCGCGTTCGGCGCGCAGCTTGTTCCAATAGGCAATGCGCTCGGCGATCCGCGCCTCGAACCCACGCTCCGTCGGCGTGTAGAAGGTCTGCGGGCTCATCTCCTCCGGCCAGTAATTGGCGCCGGAAAAACCGCCCTCGGCATCATGGTCATATTGGTAATTCTTGCCATAGCCGACCTGCTTCATCAGCTTGGTCGGGGCATTGACGATGTTCATCGGCGGCATCAGCGATCCGGTTTCACGCGCGGTGCGGAAGGCCGTCTTCATCGCCATATAGCCGGCGTTCGATTTGGGCGCGGTGGCGCAATAGATGCAGGCCTGAACGATCGCCAGTTCGCCTTCGGGCGAACCGAGAAATTCATAGGCATCCTTGGCGGCAAGGCACTGGACCACTGCCTGCGGGTCGGCAAGGCCGATATCCTCGGTCGCGAAGCGAACGAGCCGGCGCAGCACATAGAGCGGCTCCTCGCCAGCGGTCAGCATGCGGGCGAGATAGTAGAGCGCCGCCTGCGGATCGGAGCCGCGCAGTGATTTGTGCAGGGCGGAGATGAGGTTGTAATGGCCCTCGCGATCCTTGTCATAGACCGCGACGCGGCGGTGGAGCAGGGCGGAGAGCCCGGCCGGATCGAGCGGCGTGGTGATATCGATCGAATAGAGCGTTTCGACCTGATTGAGCAGGAAGCGGCCGTCGCCGTCCGCGCTGGCTAGCAGCGCTTCGCGCGCGGCCATATCCAGTGGCAATGGGCGGCCAATCAGCGTTTCGGCCCGGTCCAGCAATTGTTCGAGCGCGGCGGCATCGAGCCGGCGCAGGATCAGCACCTGCGCGCGGGACAGGAGCGCGGCGTTCAGTTCGAAACTGGGATTTTCCGTGGTCGCGCCAACCAGCGTGACCGTGCCATCCTCGACGAAAGGCAGGAAACTGTCCTGCTGGGCGCGGTTGAAGCGGTGGATCTCGTCCACGAATAGCAGGGTCTTTTCGCCGCGCCGGCCATGGTCCTTCGCGGCGGCGAACACCTTCTTGAGGTCGGCGACACCGGAAAAGACGGCCGAGATAGGCTCGAACCGCATGCCGACGGCATCGGCGAGCAGCCGCGATATGGTGGTCTTGCCGGTGCCGGGCGGCCCCCAGAAGAGGATGGATGACAGGCGGCCGGCCGCCACCATTCGGCCGATCGCGCCGTCCGGGCCGGTCAGATGCTCCTGGCCGACCACATCGGCCAGCACGGCCGGACGCAAACGGTCCGCCAGCGGGGCATGGTCGATGCCGGCGGGAAGGACATTGTCGGAAGAGAAAAGATCAGCCATCGGCCCTGATATAGGCAAGCGGGGCCGATCAGGGAACAGGGCTGGAACGGATCTTGGCGCCTTGGGTGCGCTGGCGGATGATCCGCAAATAGGTATCGACCAGCGCCTGGTTGACCCGGTCCCAACCGAAATGTTCAGCCTGCGCCTCGGCGGCAGCGCCTGCGCTGGCGCGGGCGGCGGCGTCGGTGCAGTAGATTTGCAGCGCATCGGCGAACTTGCCGATGGCGCCGGGGCGGATCAGCCGGCCGGTAATGCCTTCCTGCACCAGGTTTTCGCTACCGGTGGCACGGGCCGCGACGGTCGGCAGGCGGCAGGCCATCGCCTCCAGCGTGACATTGCCGAAGGTTTCGGTGACCGACGGATTGAACAGCATGTCCATGCTGGCGACCGCGCGGCCAAGGTCGGCCCCGCCCTGAAAGCCGGTGAAGACGGCATCGGGCAAGCGGTTCTGGAACCATTCGCGGGCCGGCCCTTCGCCGACCACCAGCACCTTGTGCGGCACCTTGCGTGCAGTCAGCTGGTCGATCGTGTCGGAAAAGACGTCCAGCCCCTTTTCCATCACCTGACGGCCGATGAAGCCGATCACCGGTACATCGTCGGCAAAGCCGAGCGAGCGGCGCCAGTCGAGATCGCGGCGCTGAGGGGTGAAAATCTCGCGGTCGATGCCACGGGTCCAGATGCCGACATCATAGCTCATCCGCTGTTCGCGCAGCAACTGGGCCATCGATTCCGACGGGGCGACGATGGCGTCGCAGCGGCGGTAGAAGCGGCGCAAAATTCCCTCGATCGCCGGTTCCAGGAAGGTGAGGCCATAATAGCGGGGATAGGTTTCGAACCGGGTATGGACCGAAGCGACGGCCGGCAGATCATGATCGCGCGCCCAGGTCAGCGCTCGATGGCCGAGTGGATCGGGGCTCGACAGATGGATCATGTTGGGCGCGAACGCCTTCAGGTCCCGGCGCAGCGCGCGCGACAGGCGGGTAGGGATACGATATTCCGGGCGGCCGGGCACGGGAATGGACGGCGCGCTGACCAGGTCGCCGGTCGGCGGAAAGGCAGGCGTATCGGTGGTCGGGGCGTAGATGCGCACCTGCGCACCCTGACGCAGCAGATAGCCGACGAAGCGATTGAGCGCCTGGTTCGCGCCATCGCGCACATAATTATAATTGCCGCTGAACAGCGCGACACGAAGTCCGGTAACATCCATCGCGGCCCCTTAGACCAGACCGGCGAAAAACCCAAGGAACCAGAGCATGTCTCGGGAATTTTGCTGAGGCTGACCGGGAAAGCCGGCCGGCATGATTGCCCCCGAAGGAGAGGATGTCTGCTGATGGCCGAGAGATTCCGCAAGGGAACACGGGTCAGGTGGAATTGGGGGCAGGGTGTCGGCCGGGGACGTATAGCCGAGCGGTTCGAGCGGCATGTGGAGCGGATGATCGCCGGCTCCCTGATCCGTCGCAACGGGTCCACCCGCGATCCCGCCTATCTGGTCCAGACCGACAAGGGCGACCTGGTACTCAAGCTGGGATCGGAACTGAGCGCCGCCTGATCTTAGGGGAGGACGGGGCAAGCTGGCCGCAACTGGCCATCGTCATCGCGCTGCAACCATGGCATGGAGCGGCATGACCCAGCCTTTCATGACCATCGATGCGCTGCTGATCGGCATGCCCCGGCCCTTTCGCAATGACGAGCATAGCGCCATTGGCAAGCAGCCGGTTGCCGGCCCGATCCGCATCAACTGGCTGGGGTTCGCGGGCGACGGGGTGGCCGATACCGTTCATCATGGCGGCTGGGACAAGGCGATCCATCTCTATCCGCAGGATCATTATGGCTGGTGGCGGGAGCGCAAGCCGGATCATCCGCTGCTCGACGCGCCGGGTGCCTTTGGCGAGAATATCGCCGGCCGCGGCATGACCGAAAGCGACATCTGCCTGGGCGACCGGTTCAGCCTGGGCAGTGCGGTGGTGGAGGTGAGCCATGGCCGTCAGCCTTGCTGGAAACTCGACCATCGTTTCGGTGCCCGCGACGTGATGGCGACGATCGTCAAGACCGCGCGCTGCGGCATCTATTTCCGGGTGATCCGCGAGGGTGAGGCGGAGGCGGGCACACAGATGACATTGCTGGAGCGGCCCTTGCCCGACTGGAGTATCGAGCGAGTGTTCCGCCTGCTGATCGGCGGCGGCCACAAGGCTGATCCCGATGCGGTGCGTGCGCTGGCCGACATGCCGGTTCTGGCGGAGGCCTGGCGTGAACGGGCGCGCAAGCTGGCGGCCTGATCGGCAGAGCCCGGATCATTTTGTCTACATGTCAAAGAGCGGGGAAGGCTAGGCCGGCAAAGGCGTTGTAGGACAGCAAAAAAATGCGGTTCGGCATCGTCGCGCTGGCGCTCGGCCGACGCGACAGTGGATTTCCTACGAAGTTCACAGTGTCGTCGGGCGATTAGGCCTCTGATGCGCTCGTGACGCATCGATAACGCGCCACTCACGCGTCCGTGAGGCGACAGTCCGGCAGAAATTCGGGTCACCGCCACGCGCCATCGACGCGACAGCCGGGCGACACCGAAGCGACTGTATGGAGAGCGAGAGACAGCGTGCGAGGAAGCTTTCCATCATCGGAGTAGATCATGCCTGGCCCGAATAGGAAAGGTCGGCTCTTTACGACCACTTTCGGTCTTAGGCGCAATCCTGTAGCGTCATAGCATTGACGGAATGAGACTGGTCATGCCGAACGCAAAACTACTTTTACACCCAGCGGTCGGGATGCTGCGGATAACGCTCAGTCTCGCACTCGCCGTATATTTCTCCTGGCTTATCTGGTCAGGAGGCCATGCTGGGTATGGCACATGGAGTGCCATGTTGGTGATGACGATGTTCAATTTCGTTGTCGATCGCGCAAAGCGGAACCTCCCCTAACCACCCAATATCGCCACCGAAGCGAAAGGCTGCGCACAGGATAGTAAGCGCTGGCATGCTCATGCCCCCTGCCTTCAAGCTGTCGATAATGGCGTAGAAACGGGAAGAGGCCCTCAGGCCTCTTCCGCTTCCGGTTCCTGCTCGACCGGCGGGTGGAGTCGCAGGCGGGTGACGCGGCGGCCGTCGCTGGCCAGGACTTCGAGCTTCCAGCCGCTCTGTTCGTGCGGGATGATCTCGCCCGGTTCGGGGACGCGGCCGGCGAGCACGAAGGCGAGGCCGCCCAGCGTATCGACATCTTCCTCGATCTCGCCCAGACGCGGGTCGATTTCCTCGGCGACGTCGTCCAGTTCGGCGCGGGCGTCGGCGTCCCACATGCCGCCTTCCAGCGGCACCAGCATCGCTTCGGGTGCGTCGTCATGCTCGTCCTCGACTTCGCCGACGATTTCCTCGACCAGATCCTCGAAGGTCAGCAGCCCTTCGGTACCCGAATATTCGTCGAGCACGATGGCGAGATGGGTGCGCTTGGCGCGCATTTCGGCGAGCAGGTCGAGCGCGCCCATGCTTTCGGGCACATAGAGCGGCTGGCGGATCAGCGGCGCCAGCGTGTCGGGCACCGGCGCCTTGCCGGCGAGGATCGCGAAGGCATCGCGGATGTGGACCATGCCGACGATCGTATCGAGCGTCTCGCGATAGACCGGGATGCGGCTATGACCGGCTTCGGCGAACAGTTCGGCCAGTTCAGCAAAGCTCGCCTTTTCCTCGATCGCGACAATGTCGGCGCGGGGCAGGGCGACGTCGTCGACCGTATGTTCGGAAAAATGCAGCAGGTTGCGGACCATCTGCCGCTCGATCGCGGACAGATCGCCCTTGGCAGGCGGGGCTGCGCCCTCTTCCTGCTCTTCCTCATCATATTCGTCGAGCGCCTCTTCCAGTTCCTTGCGGAGGCTGGGGGCTTCATTCTCGCCGAACAGGAGCGACTTCAGGCCGCTCCATAAACCGCCCTCGTTACTACTGTCCGCTTCCTTGGAACCGGCGCTATCCTTCGGGCTGCCTTCAGCCATTGTTCTTCCTATTCCCCTGTATCTCGATCCCCGTAGGGATCAGAAAGACCGAGGCTGAGTAGCGCGCGGATTTCCAGCGCTTCCATCGCCTCGGCTTCATTGTCGTCCATATGGTCATATCCAAGCAAATGAAAAGTCCCGTGGACGATCAGATGCGTGGCATGGTCGGCGACCGATATGCCCTTTTCCGCAGCTTCGGCGGCGCAGACCCCCTCGGCCAGCACGATATCGCCCAGCAGAACCTCGCCATCGTCGGTGTTCGCCGTCACTTCCAGCAGGTCTTCCTGCACCATCGGGAAGGACAGGACGTTGGTCGGCTTGTCCTTCTCGCGATAGGCGCGGTTGAGCTGATGGACCTCATCATCGTCGGTCAGCTTGACCGCGACTTCATAGAGGGTGGAGTCGGTCGCGAAGGCGGCATAGGGACTGTGCGCAATGGCGGCCGAAACCGCCTGTTGCGCGAGAAATTCCCAGTCCGTGCCGGGCCAGCCTTCTTCATGAAGGACAGCGACTTCGATCATAATGTTGAGATCCGTTGTGAAGATTTAGGCATCCGGCCCCTCATAGGCCTGGACGATGCGGCCGACCACCGGATGGCGCACGACGTCGCCAATGCCGAACGGGACCATGGCGATGCCCTCGACCCCGTCCAGCCGCGCGACCGCGTCGGCAAGGCCCGAAATGCCGGGTTGCGGCAGGTCGACCTGCTTGGGATCGCCGCAGATGACCATGCGGCTGCCTTCGCCAAAGCGGGTCAGAAACATCTTCATCTGGGCGATGGTGGTGTTCTGCGCCTCGTCCAGCACGATGAAGGCATTGGCGAGCGTCCGGCCGCGCATGAAAGCGAGCGGCGCAATCTCGATCTCGCCGCTGGCGATCCGCCGTTCGACCTGTTCGGCCGGCAGCGTGTCGTGCAGCGCATCGTAGATCGGCCGGAGGTAAGGATCGACCTTTTCCTTCATGTCGCCGGGCAGGAAGCCGAGCTTCTCGCCCGCTTCGACAGCCGGGCGGGAGAGGATCAGGCGATCGACGCTGCCGGTGATGAGCTGGCTGACCGCCTGGGCAACCGCCAGATAGGTCTTGCCGGTGCCTGCCGGGCCAAGCGCGAAGATGATGTCGTTCCGGGTCAGCGCCTCCATATAGGCGACCTGGGTGGCGGAACGGGGGACGATCGTCTTCTTGCGGGTGCGGATCATCACCTTGGGCGGTTCGGCGACGTCATGGCGGATGATGCCATCCAGCGTCGGTTCGGCCGACATGGCGATCACGGCTTCCACCGCGCCATTGTCGATTTCCTGCCCGGCGACGATGCGGTTGTAGAGGCCGGTCATCACGTCACGGGCGCGGGCGGCGGCTTCGGCCTCGCCCTCGATCTGCAGCTTGTTGCCGCGCGCGGCGATATAGACGCCGAGCCGGTTCTCGATCGCGACCAGATTCTGGTCATATTGGCCGAACAGCGCACCCAGAAGATGCGGCTTCTCGAACGTCACTTCCAGGCGCGCGCGCTCGGCAATGTCGGTGCGGGGATGGTGCGGTTTCTTGCCCATTCAAAAGCCTCCCTGGCTCGTCATGCATCTCGTAAGGACCGGCAGGCGCCGTGGGTCGGGGAGATGGCTTCCCGGCTGTGCGGGAATGACGAGGCTTTGGTTCAAGCGGCTTTCCTCCTGCTGATTTCGCCGGCCAGGCTATTCGGGCCGGCGCTGATGATATCGACATCGACCATGTCGCCAATGCCATATTCGGGCGCGGTGACATGGACGGATTGCAGCCAGGGCGTCTTGCCGATCAGCTGGCCGGGATAGCGGCCCTTGCGTTCGAGCAGGATGCTGGTGGTGCGGCCCACCGTGGCGCTGTTGAAATCGACCTGATGGCGGTTGATCGCGGCTTGCAGCCGGGCCAGCCGTTCGTCCATCACCGCCGCCGGAATCTGATGATCCATGTCTGCCGCCGGGGTGCCGGGGCGGGGGCTATATTTGAAGGAATAGCATTGCGCATAGCGCACCTGGTCGACGATCTTGAGAGTATCTTCGAACTCTGCGTCGGTTTCGCCGGGGAAGCCGACGATGAAATCGCCCGACAGGGCGATGTCTGGCCGGGCCTCGCGCACGCGCTCGATGATGCGCAGATAGCTGTCGACCGTGTGGCTGCGGTTCATCGCCTTCAAAATGCGGTCATTGCCCGACTGCACCGGGAGATGGAGGAAGGGCATCAGCTTGGGCTCGTCGCCATGGGCGGCGATCAGGCCGTCGCTCATGTCGTTGGGATGGCTGGTGGTGTAGCGGATGCGCTCCAGCCCGCCGAGCTTCGCCAGCTCGCGGGCCAGGCCGTCCATGCCCTGCATTCGGCCCCGATCATCCTCACCCGTCCAGGCGTTGACGTTCTGGCCGAGCAGGGTGATCTCGCGCACGCCGCCATCGACTAGCGCCTTGGCCTCGTCCAAGATCGCGGTCCAGCTGCGGCTGATTTCCGCGCCGCGCGTATAGGGCACGACGCAATAGGTGCAGAATTTGTCGCAGCCTTCCATGATCGTCAGGAAGGCGGTCGGCCGGGCCTGCTTCGTGCGGCCGGGCAAAGCGGCGAACTTGGAATTGGCCGGCATATCGGTGTCGACAGCCTCCTCGCCGCGCTGCGCCTTGCCGATCAGGTCGGGCAGGCGGTGATAGGCCTGCGGGCCGACGACGATGTCGACATTGCGGGCGCGGCGCTGGATCTCGCCACCTTCGGCCTGGGCCACGCAGCCGGCGACGGCGATCATCGGGCGCGTGCCATCCTCGCGGGTCAGGCGACCAATGTCGGAATAGACCTTGTCCACCGCCTTTTCGCGGATGTGGCAGGTGTTGAGGATGACGAGGTCTGCCTCTGCGCCATCGGCAGCAGCGGTCATGCCGCGCTCGCCCAGCATTTCGGCCATGCGTTCGCCATCATAGACGTTCATCTGGCAGCCGAAGGATTTGACCTGGAAGGTGGCCGGGCCCTTGCCGGCGTTATGTTCGGGGGCGTCGTTACGATTCATGCCGTCCAGCTATACAGGCGCTTGGCCCGAAGAGAAAGGTGGCAGGTGCGCGGCAATGCTCGCGGCGATCCGCTGGTGCGCGGTGGCCGCCAATATCTTGCGATCGGCGCAACTGGCCGGGTCGAACGGCTCCAGGAACCGGATGGTGACGGGCAGGTTGCCCTCGCGCTCCAGCAGCCGTTTGGCGTTGGCGCCGGCGGGTTCGTCGCCATGCCAGGCGATCTCCGCCGTGGCTGCGCCATAATCGATATGGACCGGCTGGATCATCACTGCGCGGGGCGGCGGCATCAGCACGGCGAGCAGCGAGGGCTTGAAGGGCAGCAGACCACTGCCGTCGCTGGTCGTACCTTCCGGAAAAAGCGCGACCGGCTGATGGCCGGCGAGCGCGGCGCGCAACGCATCGAGCTGGCCCGACAGGCTGCCGCGTTTCTCGCGCGAGACGAACAAGGTGTTGTTCTGGGCAGCGAGCCAGCCGATCACCGGCCAGCTGGCAATACCGTCATGGGCGACGAAGGCGGCGCCGGTGGCGTCGGCCAGGGCGAGAATGTCGATCCAGCTGACATGATTGGCGACCAGGAACATGTCGCTGTCGACCGGGCGACCTTCCACCCGGAAGCGGGCGCCGACCGAGCGGGCCGCCATCCCCAGGAAGCGGCGCGGCCAAGGGGATGGACGGCGAAACAGGCGCCACAAGAGGTGCGGGGGCAGGCAGAGTAGCAGGCTGCCCAGCAGGGCGGCGATGCGGCCTGCCCGGCGCAGTGGCGCCAAGGCGTCAGTCCTTGCGGTCGAGGGCGACGCCGTACAGCTCCATGCGGTGGTCGACCAGGCGGAAGCCGAGCTTTTCGGCGATCTGCTTCTGCAGCAGTTCCAGTTCGGGATCGACGAACTCGATGACGTTGCCGGTTTCGACGTCGATCAGATGGTCATGATGCGATTCCGGGGCTGCTTCGTAGCGGGCGCGGCCGTCGCCAAAATCGTGGCGCTCCAGAATGCCGGCTTCCTCGAACAGGCGCACGGTGCGGTAGACAGTGGCGATCGAGATGCCCGGATCGATGGTGGCAGCTCGCTTGTGCAGTTCCTCGACGTCGGGATGATCGGTCGCGTCGCTCAGCACCTGGGCGATGACCCGGCGCTGTTCGGTGATGCGCAGGCCCTTTTCGTGACAGAGGGCTTCGACGTCGATCTTGCGGTTCATGCGGGGGGCTGGCTCGCTTCAAAAATGGAAAAGTCGGACATTGCCTAGCCGCTTTTGTTCCAACGGAAAAGGGGCGCATCGTCGATGCGCCCCTTTCGCAATAGGTAAATACCGAAGTTGTGGGGCTTATTTGCCGCCACGGGTCCGGCGGCGCTTGGTGCCGAGGCCGATCTTCTTGGCCAGCGAGCGACGCTGTTCGGCATAATTGGGGGCGACCATCGGGTAATCGGCCGGCAGGCCCCACTTGGCGCGATAATCTTCGGGGGTCATCTGATAATGGGTCATCAGGTGACGCTTGAGCATCTTCAGCTTCTTACCGTCTTCCAGACAGATGATGTAATCCGGCTTGATCGATGCGCGCACCGAAACAGCCGGTTCCGGCTTGACTTCGGGGGCGGGCGCCGGGGTCGAAAGACCGGTCAGCGCGGCATGAACATTCTGGATCAGGGTTGCGACGTCGGAAACAGCAACACTGTTGTTCGAGACGTGCGCAGCGACAATGTCGGAGGTCAGAGTGACGAGCAGTTCGCTCTGTGCCGATTCGTTTTCCATTTTTCTTGTTTCCTGCAAAGGCTTCTATTGTGCGACCCGCCTGAGGAAATGGATTCAGAGCGGTATATCTTGGCTAGACCCTGTGGCCTGCCTTCGCAAGAGAAGATTGCCTTAAACAAGCATGTCGATGCGAAAACTCAAAGCGTCATGAAGCTTTCCATCATTGCCCCGATAGTAACCGGGGCGACGATGTACATATTCGAAACCAATAGTCTCATAAAGTTTGACCGCCATGTTCGATGCGCGGACTTCCAGGTTCATCGACGTGATCCCACGGCGACGCGCCAGCGTCAGGCTGTGGCCCAGCAGGGACCGGCCGATGCCACGGCCACGCCACAGCGGATCGACCGCCAGCAGCAGCAGTTCGCATTCGTCCAGCACCGAGCGGACCAGGGCGAAGCCGAGCGGGGCCGCATCGACATGGGCGATGGTCAGCCAGGTGCCCGGCATGGTCATGACCCCCGACAATTGGGGCAGGGTCCAGGCCTCGCCGAACAGCGGGTCGAAGGCGCGGGTCATTACTTCCATGGCGTCGGCGAGCGCATTGCGCTCGCCCTCATCATAGGTGTCGAGCGTCAGGCCGGCGGGGATCATGAAGCGGCGCGCTCCGCGATCGTCTTGGCGTCGGCCTCGCGGCCATAGAGCGGGGAGGGGGCAAGCGGCGGCAGCTCTGCGATCAAGCTGTAGCGCGCGGCTTCGGGATAGAGGGTAATCGCGGTGCCGTCGCCGCGTGCGGTGACCAGCGCCTCGGCACCGGTGCCGTAAAATTGCGCCATGTCCAATTGGGTCGCGAGCGTGGCGATCGGGGTGGAGGCGGGCTGGGTCGTGGCGGTGCGGCCATCGGCCTCGAACAGTTGCCAGAAGAGTTCGCCATGGCCGCCGGTGATGGTGACGGCGACCGGGCCGTCCCGATGGTCGAGCGCCGCCATCGCGGCGATCAGCGAAAAGGCGCTATAGCCATGGAGCGGCACCGACCAGGCGAGCGCCAAGGCGCGGGCGGCGGCGATGCCGATGCGCACGCCGGTGAAGCTGCCGGGGCCTACATCGACCGCGATCGCATCGGCGCGCCCGCCATCTGGCAGCGCGGCGATCGCGGGCAGCAAGGCCTCGGCATGGCCGCGGCCGACGATTTCATGAAAATGGCCGATTGGCTGGCCGTCTTCCAGCAGCGCAACGGACAGCGCCTGCGTGGCGGTGTCGATGACCAATATGCGCAAATTCACTCCCCCGAAGCCGCGGTGCCGATATGGATATGGCTGCGGTTAATCGATCCGGGGCGATTTGCCAAATCCGGTCATCGCAGCGTCAGACCGCGCGGACTTCCGTCACTTCCGGCACATAATGTTTGAGCAGCTGCTCGATGCCGTTCTTGAGCGTGGCGGAGGAGGAGGGGCAACCGGCGCAGGCGCCCTGCATGCGCAGATAGACGGTGCCCTTGTCGAAGCCGCGATAGATGATGTCGCCGCCGTCATTGGCCACGGCCGGGCGCACGCGGGTTTCGATCAGATCCTTGATCTGGTCGACGATCTCCGCGTCTTCCGGATTGTCGGTGAAAGCCTCTTCCTCGGCCGGGACGCTGAAACCAGCGGCGGTGCCGGCGGCGAACAGCGGCATGTTGGCCGAGAAATGATCGAGCAGGATCGAGAGGATTTCCGGCTTCACGTCGCTCCATTCGGCGCCCGGCGCGATCGTCACCGAAATGAAGTCGGCGCCGAAGAAGACGCCGGTCACGTCACCCAGGCCGAACAGCGCATCGGCCAGCGGCGAGACTTCCGCCTCTTCGGGGCTGGCGAAGTCGCGGGTGCCCGCGGCGCCCATGACGGCCTGGCCGGGGAGGAATTTGACGGTCGCCGGATTGGGCGTGAGTTCGGTCTCGATCAGCATGGCCGCTATGTGGCGACGTGCGCGCGAGAGATCAAGCGGTCAAACGGAACTTCGGCGGCGTCGGGCCATTTCCTTTGGTGAAGCCCCAGATAAGGAGATGGAAAGATGAGCGACGACAAGGATATTCGCGAGCGTTTCTGGACGGATCTGTCGAGCAGCCCGTTCCTGATGGTGGGGTTGCAGGGCAGTCATGCGCACAGCGTGCCGATGACCGCGCAACTGGACAAGGATGCCGATCATTGCTTCTGGTTCTACACCAGTCGCGACAATCGGCTGGCGGCGGGCGGCCCGGCGATGGCGCAGTTCGCGGCGAAGGACCATTATCTGTTCGCCTGCATCAACGGCACGCTGGTGCCGGAGACCGACGAGGCGGTGATCGACCGCTACTGGTCGAAGCAGGTCGAGGCCTGGTATCCGGGCGGACGGCAGGATCCCAACCTGCTGATGCTGCGCTTTGATCTTGGCACGGCGGAGATCTGGCGGGCCGATCTGTCGATCGGCGGGGTGTTCAAGATGATGTTCGGCGGCGATGTCCGGGCGGAGTTGCGCGACAAGCATGCCGAGGTGAGCCTCTAAACCAGAATGTCATGTTGGGCGGCCGCGGGCGAAATCCCGTGGCCGCTTGCTTTTCTGCGGCATTTGCCCCATATGTGCGGCAGCGCAGCATGGCCCTTGGGGCCCGATAGCGATTGGCAGCGTGATCGTTCCCGGCTCTGACAGGCCCTGGGAACCGGCCAATGACAGTCTGCGCCAAGCTTGAGGCTTCCCTATTCACGCGGGTCGTTTCCTAACCCGCCTTGCGCCCTTGCTGCGTCCGCAGACAGGTTGGCGCCCGGCCGACTTGTGAGTTTCTCATGCATTTCAATGAACTTGGTCTTTCCGAGCCGATCATCAAGGCGCTTACCGCCAAGAAATATGCCGAGCCGACGCCGATCCAGCAAAAGGCCATTCCGGTCCTGCTGGAAGGCCGCGACCTGTGCGGCATCGCCCAGACCGGCACCGGCAAGACCGCAGCCTTCGCGCTGCCCAGCCTCGACTATTTCGCGCGCAATCCCAAGCCGACGCCGATCAAGGGCTGTCGCATGCTTGTGCTGTCGCCGACCCGCGAACTGGCCGCCCAGATCGCCCAGAGCTTCCGCGACTATGGCCGTTTCCTGCGCCTGTCGGTGGAAACCGTGTTCGGGGGCGTGCCGGTCAACAAGCAGATCCGTGCCCTGTCGGCCGGCGTCGACATCGTCGTCGCCACCCCCGGCCGCCTGCTCGACCTGATCGACCAGCGCGCCTTCACCATCAAGGATACGGAAATCTTCGTCCTCGACGAAGCCGACCAGATGATGGACATGGGCTTCATCCATCCGCTGAAGCGCATCGCCAAGCTGCTGCCGCGCGATCGCCAGAACCTATTCTTCTCGGCCACCATGCCCAAGGAGATCGAGGCGCTGGCCGGCCAGTTCCTCAATGATCCGGTCAAGGTCAGCGTCGCGCCGCAGTCGACCACGGCCGAGCGTGTTCGCCAGCAGCTGACCTTCGTCAACCAGGCGGAGAAGCAGGCGCTGCTGCATATCGTGCTGAAGACCGAGGAGATCGACCGCGCGCTGATCTTCACCCGGACCAAGCATGGCGCCGACCGCGTCGTGCGCTTCCTGGAGGGCGCGGGCATCCAGGCCTTCGCGATCCATGGCAACAAGAGCCAGGCGCAGCGCACCACCGCGCTGCAGGCGTTCCGCCACGGCCATTGCAAGCTGCTGGTCGCGACCGACATCGCCGCGCGCGGTATCGACGTGTCGGGCGTGTCCCACGTCATCAACTTCGAAATCCCGAACGTGCCGGAACAATATGTCCACCGCATCGGGCGGACGGCGCGCGCCGGCGCGGACGGCATCGCCATCAGCTTCGTGGCGGATGACGAACGGCCTTACCTCAAGGCAATCGAGCGGGCGACCAAGGTGAAGCCCGAGATCGTGCCTCTGCCGGAGAATTTCCTGGAGGCCGTGCGCAATCTTCCCAAGCCCGCGCCGCAGCGCAAGGGGCCGAGCCAGAGCCCGGCCCAGCAGGCCAAGCGCGCCGAAGGCCAGCGTCGTTATCAGGAAGGGCAGAAGGCCCAGCGCGGCGCGCCCGACAAGGCTCGCCGTGGTGAAGGGGGACATCGTGGCGAAGGCGATGGTGCCGGCGCCAAGAAGAATTTCCGTCGTCGTCGCGGTGGCGGCGGTGGCGCCGTCGGCACGCACAAGGGCGCGGTCCAGCGCACCGGCGCACCGCGCGGTTAATGGCTAAGGCGTTCCGGGCGCTCCCATGGGGCGTCCGGAACGAGCCGCTCTGGCACGCGCAATTTTGCGTGCGCGCCATATTTTCATTGTCGCATCGCTTGGGGCGCAAGAGCGGTTCCCACTTCTGTGCGCGATGCTCCGATGCCGCGGCGTGACCATCTTTGTCAGTGGTCATTCAGGAAAATGCCGTTAGGCTCCCCTGCCTATGCGTTTGACCTCTCGCCGTTCGGCCGCTTCGCTCACCATTCTTGCCCTGCTTCTGTCGGGCTCTCCCCTGCCGCTGGCGGCAAGAACCGATCCTTCGGTCGCCGGGGCAAAGGCTGCGCCGGGCGGCAGCCAGGCGGATATCCGCCCCTGGCTCTACGAAAATAGCGATGTGCCGATCGACACGGCGTGGCGGTTCGGCACGCTGTCCAACGGGCTGCGCTATGCCATTCGCCGCAATGGCGTGCCGCCGGGGCAGGTGTCGATCCGCCTGCGCATCGATGCCGGATCGCTGATGGAGCGGCCCGATGAACAGGGCTATGCCCATTTCATGGAACATCTGTCGATGCGCGGGTCGCGCCATGTGCCCGATGGCGAGTCGAAGCGCATCTGGCAGAGGCTGGGCGTAACCTTCGGCAGCGACAGCAATGCCGCGACCACGCCGACCGGCACCACCTATGCGCTCGACCTGCCGCAGGCCAATCAGACGAGCCTTGGCGAAAGCCTGAAGATCCTGGCCGGCATGATGACCGACCCCAATATAGTCGACAGCGCGGTTGATGCCGAGCGGGCGGTGGTGCTGGCGGAGCGGCGCGAGAGCGACGGGCCGCAGATGCGCATTTCCGACGCAAGTCGCCAGCATTTCTTCGCCGGCCAGCCCTTGGCCGACCATGCGCCGATCGGCACGGTCGCGACGCTCAACGCGGTGACCGCGGCCAAGGCCGAAGCCTTCCACCAGCGCTGGTATCGCCCGGAAAACACGGTGATCGCGATTGCCGGCGATATCGACCCGGCGCTGGCCGAACAATTGCTCAAGGATAATTTTGCCAGCTGGCAGGATAGCGGGAAGGGCGCCGAGCAGCCCGATTTCGGCGAACCGGACCCCAAGGCGCCGGCCACCCGCGTCGTGGTGGAGCCGGGCTCGCCGACGGGTCTCACCATGGCCTGGCTGCGTCCGTGGAAGCCCCATGCCGACACGATCGTCTATAATCAGGACAAGCTGACCGACATGCTGGCGCTGCAGATCGTCAGCCGGCGTCTGGAGCAGGCGGCACGGGCCGGGGGGAGCTTCCTGGCGGCAGGTGTCGATCAGCAGGATATCAGCCGGTCGGCCGACGGCACCTTCATCACCATCACGCCCACCGGCGAGAATTGGGAGAAGGCGCTGGCCGATGTGCGTGCGATCATCGAGGATGCGAAGGCCTTGCCGCCGACCCAGCAGGAAATCGACCGCGAATATGCGCAGCTCGACACGGCGCTGGCGATCCAGGTCGAAAATGCCGACACGGAGGCCGGGGCCAAGCAGGCGAGCGATCTGGTGAGCGCGGTGGACATTCGCGAAACCACGGTCAGCCCGCAGGCGGCGCTCGACATCTTCCGCTCTGGCAAGCCGGCGATGACGCCGCAGAAGATATTGGATTGCACCCGCCGCCTCTTTTCCGCCGGGGTGTTCCGGGCGATGCTGATCACCGGCAAGGTCGAGGCGGGGCAGGACCAGAAGCTGGCTGCTGCGCTCGCCGCGCCGGTCAAGGCGGCGACCAATGCCCGCCTGGCCGACAAGGCGGTGACGATGGACGACCTGCCCAAATTCGGTGCGCCCGCGACCGTCGTGTCGCGCACGCCGGTCGGGTTGCAGGGGATGGAGAGCATCATCTTCTCGAACGGCGTCAAGCTGACGCTGTTCGCCAATGATGCGGAGACCGAGAAGGTGCGCATCAATGTCCGCTTCGGTCATGGCCAGCAGGCCTTCTCACCCACCAAGCCGGTGGCAAGCTGGGCCGGCGATTATGCGCTGGTGGCGAGCGGCATCGGCAAGCTGGGTCAGCGGGAGCTGGACGACCTGACCAATGGCCGACGCATGGGCATGCAGTTTTCGACCGACGATGACGCGTTCGAATTGCAGGCGGTGACCCGTCCGGCCGATTACAAGGACCAGTTGCGCCTGTTTGCGGCCAAGCTGTACCAGCCCGGCTGGGATCCGGCACCGATCGCGCGGGTGAAGACCGGCGCCTCGGTCGCTTATGACGCGATGTCGCGCGCGCCCGATGGCGTGCTGGGGCGCGACCTCAACTGGCTGCTGCATGACAAGGATGTGCGGTTCCGCACGCCGTCCAAGGCGGAAATCAACGCGCTGACGCCCGAGAGCTTCCGCCAGACCTGGGAGCCGATCCTGGCTTCGGGGCCGATCGAGATCCAGATTTTCGGTCAGGTGAAGGCCGAAGAGGCGATCCAGGCCGTGGCGGCGACCTTTGGCGCGATGCCGGCTCGCCCGGACGTGCCGGTGCCGGCCGCGAACAAGGTGCAGCGTTTCCCCGCCCATGTCGAACAGCCGGTCATCCTGCGCCATGACGGCGACAAGGAGCAGGCGGCCGCCGTCATGGCTTGGCCGACTTCGGGCGGCTTTGCGCTGACGAAGGAGGCGCGCCAGCTCGAAATCCTGACCCAGATCTTCAATGACCGGCTGTTCGACAAGCTGCGCTCGACCGAGGGTGCGGCCTATTCGCCCAGCGTGCAGAATAGCTGGCCCTTCTCCTATGACAGTGGCGGCTATATCTTGGTGACCAGCCAGGTGCGGCCCGACCGGATCAATTATTTCTATAGCGTTGTGAAGGAAACGGCCGCCGATCTGGCGAAGACGCCGATCAGCGCCGACGAACTGCAACGGGCCGTGGCGCCGATGCGGCAGTTGTTGATGCGTGCCAGCACCGGCAATGCCTTCTGGATGGGGCAGATGGAGGGATCGACCCATGATCCCCGCTATGTGCAGGCGATGCAGACCATGAGCCAGGATTTGCTCAATGTCACGCCGGCGGACATCCAGGCGCTGGCCACCAAATATCTTGTGCCGGGCAAGAGCTGGTCGGCCGTAGTGCTGCCACAGGGCGTCGCCGCCAAATAGACGGCTGGATCAGGCGGAGGCGGCTTGCGCGTCCTCCGCCTGCAGCAATTGCTCGTAGAGCCGCGCATATTCCAGATGCATGTTGCGGAGCGCTGGTGTAGCCGATCGCGCCGCCAACTGGCGATTGCGGTCGCGTCGCTGTTCGAAATAGGCGCGGCCGAAATTCGCTTCCAAATCCATGAAATACCTCCCTCGATTGATCCTCCAATGGGCGGGGCGCCAACAGGTTGCGGGCAGCGCAGGGGCTTGCGGTGGACGGGGGTGAAACGGGGGTGGGCGGCACGATGCTGCCATCCATCTTTGCCCTTGATGCTGGCGGGCTTTGGTCGCTAGGTCAGGGGCTTGGGGCAATGTTGATCCGGCCATACGCGGCCCGGACATCGATCGCCCAGGGGGATTTGCATAGCATGTTGAAGACTGTCCGGGCATCGGCCATGGCCACCACCATCCTGTTGTCGCTGGCTGCCGCGCCGGCGCTTGCCGAGCAGGTGGTCGTCACCGCGGACCATATGGTCGATGTGCTGGCCGGCAAGACGGTCGACCATCCGGCTATCTTCATCACCGATGGTCGCATTACCGGCATAGCCGACGCACGCACCGTGCGCTGGGGCAGCGATGTCCGCCATATCGACCTGTCGGGCAAGACCATCCTGCCGGGCCTGATCGACATGCACGTCCATTTGACCAGCCTGGCGGAAGTAGGCGGCTATCAGGGGCTGCGCTACACCGACAGTTTCTGGACCGCTGTGGGCGTCAAGAATGCGCGGATCACGCTGAAGGCCGGTTTTACCACGGTGCGCAATGTCGGGTCGGCCGATTTCGCCGATGTAGGCCTCAAACAGGCGATCGAGGAGGGGCAGATTGTCGGGCCGCGGATCATTCCGGCCGGCTATGCGATCGGCGCGACTGGCGGCCATTGCGATGGCGGCGGCCTGCCGCCCTCGATGGATCGCAAGGAACCCTCGGTGGTCGACAGCCCGCAGGAGGGCCGCTCCAAGGTGCGCTGGCTGCACAAATATGGCGCCCGCGTGATCAAGATCTGTGCGACCGGCGGTGTCTTCTCGCTGGGCGACGCGGTTGGCGCCCAGCAACTGAGCTTTGACGAGATGAAGGCGATTGCCGACGAGGCGCATATGCTGGGCCTGAAGGTTGCGGCGCATGCCCATGGCAATGACGGTATCCGCACCGCGATCGAGGCGGGGATCGACACGATCGAACATTGCAGCCTGGCCGATGACGAGACGATCAAGCTGGCGGCCAGCAAGAAGACCTGGTTCGACATGGATATCTATAATGACGATTATATCCTGGCGACCGGCACGGCCAATGGCACCGAGCAGGAAAGCCTGGACAAGGAAAAGCTGATCGGGCGGTTGCAGCGCGAAACCTTCCGCAAGGCGGTGAAGGCGGGCGTGCCGATGCTGTTCGGCACTGATGCCGGCGTCTATCCCCATGGCGACAATGGCAAGCAGTTCGCCAAGATGGTCGAATGGGGCATGACGCCGATGCAGGCGATCCAGGCGGCGACCGTCAGCGGCGCCAAGGCGCTGGGCTGGGAAGCCGATGTCGGCGCGATTGCGGTCGGCCGCTATGGCGACATCGTTGCGGTGCAGGGTGATCCGCTCAAGGACGTCACCTTGCTGCAGCATGTCAGCGACGTGGTGAAGGGCGGCGAACTGGTCGAATGAGCGTGAAGGTCATATTGTCGGTCGAGGCGCTGGAGCCGCGCCTGTCCGGTATCGGTCGCTACAGCTGGGAACTGGCGCAGCGCATCGGTGCTGCGCCCGAGGTGGACGGCGTTCGTTTCTATCGCAATGGCGAGTGGATCGCGGATCCGGCGAAACTGCTGGATGAGCCTGTGACGCCTAAGCAGCGCCACAAGGTCCATCGCTGGCTGCGCAAGCGTACCACCGGGTTGCGCAAGTGGGGCAGGGACGTGCGTGACGCTGCGGTCATGCGGTCGCACCTGTTCCATGGTCCCAATTATTTCCTGCCGGCAGCGGCCGAGGGCGGGGTCATCACCGTTCACGACCTGTCGGTATTCCGCTATCCCGAAACCCATCCCGAGGCGCGGTTGCGCCAGTTCGAGCGGAATTTTGAAGCGTCGGTTGCCCGCGCCGCCCATATCATCACCGACAGTGCGACCACGCGGGACGAGGTGATCGATTTTCTGTCGCTTTCGCCTGAGCAGGTTACAGCGGTGCCCTTGGCGGCCAGCCCGACCTTCCTGCCACGAGAATTCGCCCAATTGCAGCCGGCGCTGGCGCGCTATGCGTTGGCGCCTCAGGGCTATGCGCTGTGCGTATCGACGGTGGAGCCGCGCAAACGTATTCCGCAACTGCTGCAGGCATGGGAAATGTTGCCGTCGGCGGTGCGCAGGCGTTGGCCGCTGATGGTCACCGGTGGCGCCGGCTGGCTGAGCGATGACATTCAGGCGTTGATGGATCGCGGTGCGCGCGAGGGGTGGGTCCGCTATCTGGGGTTCGTGCCGGAGGAGGATCTGCCGCTGCTCTATGCCGGTGCGGCGCTGTTCGTCTATCCGTCCGTCTATGAAGGCTTTGGGCTGCCTCCGGTCGAGGCGATGGCGAGCGGGGTGCCGACGGTCGTCGCCGATGCTTCCTGCCTGCCCGAGGTGACGGGCGGCGCGGCCATGCTGGTCGAGCCTGAAGATGTCGACGATTTCGCGCGCCGGCTGGAACGGGCATTGATCGATGCCGAATGGCGGACGACGGCGCGCGCGACAGGGCTAGCCGTTGCCGGCGGCTATAGCTGGGACCGGTGCGCGCGCGAGACCGTTGCGCTATATGGCCGGGTGGCAGGCGGTTAACGGACCGCTTTCAACCCGGCCACGATCATCTGGGCGGCGCGCCGGGCCGACGCCTCCGGGCTGAGATTGGGGCGCGACAAGCTGCGATGGCCCAGGCCGAACATGCAGGCCAGGATCATCTCCTCCGCGCCGTCCAGCGCTTCGCCCGAAAGCTCCGGATTGGCGGCGCAGGCAAAGTCGCGAATGTCGTCGCGAAAGCGGCCGCACATGGTGCCGATCATCTCGCCGACCGTCGGATTGCGGAAGCTTTCGGCCAGGATGTCGAAGGACAGCGCCTCATCCTTTTCGTCAATGACGTGCAGCATCAGTTGCTCGAACGTATCGTCGATGCTCAACTCGCCACTATCGAGCCGTTTGCGCAGGATATCGACATCCTCCGCCCACTGATCGGCGTCGGCATGGACGATAGCCTCGATGATATCTTCCTTTCCTTTGAAAAGCCGATATATTTGCCCCACTGATACCTGTGCGGCGGAAGCGAGTTCGGCCATGGACGTCTGGTGGAAACCATGGCTGTTGAACAGGTCTCGCGCCGCTGCAAGTACACGGTCGCGACTGCTTTTTTCATGCTGCGCTGCAACCATTTTACCCTCGGAAAATTGTTTTTCTCTTGAATTCCCTCTGACAGCTTCTTAGGTGCGCGGCAAGCGGAATGAACGTTCATTCCGGTCCTGCGATATTTATCGGATTGGGAAAATTGATGCAAAAGGGGAACTTCTTCGGATTGCTGGCCTGCGTTTCGGCCCTTGCGCTGAGCGCTTGCGGTCAGGAAGCGCCGCCCGCACCGCCGCCGCCGAGCGTGGGCGTGGTGACGCTCAAGACCGAGTCGGCACCGTTGCTGAATGAACTGCCGGGCCGCATTTCGGCCTTTGAAACGGCCGAAGTCCGGCCGCAGATCAGTGGCGTGATCCGCCGCCGCCTGTTTACCGAAGGCGGCACTGTCCAGGCCGGGCAGCTGCTCTACGAGATTGAGGACGCGCCCTATCGCGCGGCGCTCGCCCAGGCCCAGGGCTCGCTGGCCAATGCCCAGGCGGCGATCCGCTCGACCGGGCTGCAGGCCCAGCGCTACAAGGATCTGGTCGGCATCAATGCGGTGTCGAAGCAGGAATATGATGACGCGGCGGCCGCGGCCCAGCAGGCGCGCGCCAATGTTGCGGCGCAGCAGGGTGCGGTGCAGGCGGCGCAGGTGAACCAGAATTTCACCCGCATCCGCGCGCCGATTTCGGGCCGCATCGGCCGTTCGCTTCTGACGCCGGGCGCATTGGTCCAGACCGGCCAGGCCGATCCGCTGACCACCATCCAGCGCACCGACCGCGTCTATGTCGACGTGACCCAGTCGGCCGCGCAGATCATCGACCTCAAGCAGGCGATGAAGGCCGGCGGCATCAGCGAGGCGCAGGGCGCCCGCATCCAGCTGATCCTGCCCAATGGCAGCGTCTATCCGGGTGAAGGCCGCTTGCAATTTGCCGATGTGACGGTGGATTCCAGCTCGGGCGCGGTCACGCTGCGCGCGATCTTCCCCAACGCCGACGGCCTGTTGCTGCCGGGCATGTATGTCCGCGCCAAGCTGATCGAGGGTGAGCGCACCCAGGCGATCCTGGCCCCGCAGCAGGGCATTTCGCGCGACGCGCGCGGCCGGGCTACGGCGATGGTCGTTGGCAAGGACAACAAGGTCGAGATGCGCCAGGTCACCGTCGACCGCGCGATCGGCGACAAGTGGATCGTCACCAGCGGCCTGAAGCCGGGCGATCAGCTGATCGTCGAGGGGCTGGTCAATCTGCGCCCCGGCACGGTGGTGAAGCCCGGTGCGCCGCAGCAGGTGACCGCGCCTGAAGGCGGCGCGAAGCCGGCCGCTGCACAAGGCGCGTCGAACGCGGGCGAGGCGCACTAAGCCATGGCCCGCTATTTTATCGACAGGCCCATCTTCGCATGGGTCATCGCCATCGTCATCATGCTGGCGGGCCTGCTCGCGATCCGGTCGCTGCCGGTCGCGCAGTTCCCGGAAATCGCCCCGCCGGCGGTGACGATCCAGACCACCTATCCCGGTGCCAACGCCCAGACGCTGGAAAGCACGACGACGCAGATCATCGAGCAACAGCTCAAGGGCATCGACAATCTGCGCTATTTCTCGTCCACCAGCGACGGTTCGGGCAATCTCAACATCACCCTGACCTTCGAGCAGGGCACCGATCCTGACATTGCGCAGGTGCAGGTGCAGAACAAGCTGTCGCAGGCGACCCCCCTGTTGCCGCAGGAAGTGCAGCAGCAGGGCCTGCGCGTGGGCAAGTCCACATCCAGCTTCCTGCTCATCATGGCGGCCTATTCCGACGACGGCATCCATGACCAGGAGGACGCGGCGGACTTCATCGCGTCCAGCCTTCAGGATCCGCTGAGCCGCGTCACCGGCGTCGGCGATACCCAGCTGTTCGGTTCGCAATATGCGATGCGCATCTGGCTCGACCCCTACAAGATGGCCAATCTGGGCGTGACCACCGGCGACGTGAAGTCGGCGATCACCGCACAGAACGCCCAGGTGTCGGCCGGCCAGATCGGTGGTTCGCCTTCGCCCAAGGGCCAGGCGCTCAACGCCACCGTCACCGCCCAGTCGCGCCTGCGTACGCCGGAGGAATTCCAGAATATCCGCCTGCGCAGCAACAGCGACGGTTCGGTCGTGCTGATGAAGGATGTCGCCAAGGTCGAGCTGGGCGCGGAAACCTATGGTTTCGGCGTGAAGTTCAACGGCCATCCGGCATCGGGCTTCGGCATCAAGCTGGCACCGGGCGCCAACGCGCTCGATACGGTGGAAGCGGTCAAGGCGCGCGTCGACCAGCTGTCGAAGAATTTCCCCAGCTGGGTCAAATATGACTTCCCGGTCGACAACTCGACCTTCGTCAAGCTGTCGGTGGAGCAGGTCGTCCATACCCTGTTCGAAGCCGTGCTGCTGGTGTTCGTCGTCATGTTCCTGTTCCTCCAGAACTGGCGTGCGACGCTGATCCCGACGATCGCGGTGCCGGTGGTTCTGCTGGGCGCGCTGGCGATCCTCAGCGCAGCCGGCTTCACCATCAACACCCTGACCCTGTTCGGCATGGTGCTGGCGATCGGCCTGCTGGTCGACGACGCGATCGTCGTCGTCGAGAATGTCGAACGCCTGATCCAGGATGAGGGCCTCAGCCCCAAGGAAGCGGCCAAGAAGTCGATGGACGAGATCAGCGGCGCGCTGATCGGCATCGGCCTGGTGCTGTCGGCGGTGTTCCTGCCGATGGCCTTCTTCGGCGGCTCGACCGGCGTCATCTTCCGCCAGTTCTCGATCACCATCGTGTCGTCGATGATCCTGTCGGTGCTGGTCGCGTTGATCCTGACCCCGGCGCTGTGCGCCACCATCCTCAAGCCCGCCTCGCACGGGCATAGCTGGAATGGGCCGATCGGTTCGATCCTCGGCCGCTTCTTCGACTGGTTCAACCGCACCTTCGACAAGGGCGTGGTGCGCTATGGCAAGGGCGTCGAGAAGGTCGAGCGCAGTTGGGTTCGGACCATGCTGGTCTATGGCGTGGTGGTGGTCGGCATGGCCTTCATCTTCCTGCGCCTGCCCAGCGGCTTCCTGCCGGATGAGGACCAGGGCATCATCATCAACCAGGTGTCGCTGCCCGCGGGCACGACGCTGGAAGAGACCGAGCGGGCCCTCGCACGGATGCGCGACCATTATCTGGTGGACGAGAAGAAGAATGTCTCGGCCGTGTTCACGGTCGCCGGCTTCGGCTTCGTGGGCCAGGGCCAGAATGTCGGCATCGTCTTTGCCCGCATGAAGGACTGGCATGAACGATCGGGTGCGGACAATCGCGTGCCCGCGATCGCCCTGCGCGCCAATATGGCGTTCCAGAAGATCTCGTCGGGCATGGCCTTCGCCTTCGTGCCGCCGGCGGTGCAGGAACTGGGCAATGCGTCCGGTTTCGATTTCCAGCTGCTCGATCAGGCCAATCTTGGTCATGAGAAGCTGCTGGAAGCCCGCAACCAGTTGCTGGGCATGGCGATGGGCGACAAGCGCCTGGCGCAGGTCCGCCCCAATGGTCTGGAAGATACGCCGCAGCTGAAGCTGAATGTCGATCAGGCCGCAGCCGGTGCGCTGGGCATCGCCCAGTCGGACGTCAATGACACGATCAGCACCAATCTGGGCGGATCCTATGTCAACGACTTCATCGACCGCGACCGCGTGAAGCGCGTCTATGTCCAGGCCGATGCGCCGTTCCGTACCTCGGCCGACGCGATCAACGCCTATCATGTGCGTGGCAGCACGGGCGTGATGGCGCCGCTCTCCGCCTTCTCCACCACGGAATGGGTCCAGGGCCCGGCCCGTCTGGAGCGCTACAACGGCGTGCCCTCGATGAACATTCAGGGCGCCCCGGCACCCGGCGTGTCGAGCGGTACCGCGATGCAGGCGATGGAAGAGTTCGCGGCCAAGCTGCCGGCCGGTATCGGCTTTGCCTGGAACGGCATTTCCTATGAGGAACAGACCTCCGGTGGACAGGCGCCCTATGTCTATGCGCTCTCCATGCTGATCGTCTTCCTCTGCCTGGCTGCGCTCTATGAAAGTTGGTCGGTGCCGATCGCGGTCATGCTGGTCGTGCCGCTCGGCGTGCTCGGCGCGGTGATCGCGGCGACGCTGGCGGGCCTCAACAACGACATCTATCTGCAGGTGGGTCTGATCACGACCATCGGCGTGTCGGCCAAGAACGCGATCCTGATCGTGGAATTTGCCGAAGAGAAGATGCGCGAAGGGCTGCCGCCTGCCAAAGCGGCGCTGGAAGCGGGCAAGCTGCGTCTGCGGCCGATCCTGATGACCAGCTTCGCCTTCATCTTCGGCGTGCTGCCGCTGGCCGTGTCCAAGGGCGCGGGCGCGGGTGGCCAGAACGCCATCGGCTGGGCCGTGGTCGGCGGCATGCTGTCCGCCACCGTCCTCGCCATCTTCTTCGTGCCGGTCTTCTTCACCGTGGTGAAGCGGTTGTTCCGCGAACATCATGAAGGGGAAGAACAGCGTAACGCCGACGGCGAAACGCCGAACGCACCGCAGGAGGCATAAGAATGTTGCGTAATATCAAAGCAATGTCGGTCGCCTCTTTGGCGCTGACGCTGGCCGCCTGCGACATGGCGCCCAAATATGCCCGCCCCGAACTGCCGGTGCCGCAGGCCAGCCCCCAGGGGCCGGCCTATGCGGCCGCGGCGGACGGCGGCGCGGCGATCGTGCCGGCCGATACCGCCTGGCGCGATTTCTTCACCGACCCGCGCTTGGTGCGGGTGATCGAGACCAGTCTTGCCAACAATCGTGACCTGCGGATCGCGGTGGCCAATGTCGAGCAGGCACGGGCACAGTATAAGGTGCAGCGGGCCGATCTGCTGCCGACCGTAGGGGCCACCGGCACGGCGACCTATTCGGAACAGCCACTGGTCCAGTTCGGCCAGAGCCAGCGCCTCAACACCGACGTCTATCAGGCGCAGGTCGGCATCTCGTCCTGGGAAATCGACCTGTTCGGCCGGGTGCGCAACCTGACCAAGGCGGCGCAGGAGCAATATTTCGCCTCGGTCGAAAACCGCAATGCGGCACAGACCGCACTGGTGGCGGAAGTGGCGACGGCCTGGGTGAACATGGCCGCCGACCAGGAATTGCTGTCGATCTCGCGCACGCTGGCGACCGCGTTCAAGGAGACGCTGGACCTCAACAAGGCCCGCTTCGACAAGGGCATCGCGTCCGAACTGGAAGTGCGCGAGGCACAGACCAGCTATGATCAGGCGCGCGCCGCCATCGCCAGCGCCACCACGCTGGTCGCGCAGGACCAGAATGCGCTGAACTTGCTGGCGGGCACGACGCTCGGCAGCGAGGATCTGCCCTCGGCCCTGCCGGAAGGCCATGTCACGCTCGACAATCTGCCGGCGGAACTGCCCTCGACCCTGCTGCTGCGCCGGCCCGACATCGCGTCGGCCGAGCATCAACTGATCGCGGCCAACGCCAATATCGGTGCGGCGCGGGCGGCCTTCTTCCCGCAGCTGTCGCTGACGGCGGCGCTGGGCACGGTCAGCCTTGGCCTGTCCGGCCTGTTCGCGTCGGGCAGCGATACCTGGTCGGTGGCGCCCAGTGCGACCCTGCCGATCTTCGACTTCGGCCGGAACAAGGGCAATCTGCGTTACGCCAAGGCGACCTATGACGCGATGCTCGCGACTTATGAAAAGAGCGTGCAGACCGGCTTCCGCGAGGTCGCCGATGCGCTCGCCCGGCGCGGCACGATGACCGATCAGGTCGAGGCGCAGACCTCGCAGCGCGATGCTGCGCGCAAGGCCTATGACCTGACGCAGGCCCGCTTCCGCGCGGGTGTCGACGGCTTCCTGCCGACCCTGGTGTCGCAGCGGACCCTGTCGAGCGCGGAGCAGAGCCTGGTGACGACGCGTCTGGCGCGGCTCACCAACATGATCGAGCTGTATCGCGCCATGGGTGGTGGCCTGAAATGATGCGGCCTGCCGCTTGCGGACTTTGACCGCAGGCGGCAGGAAGCGGGGGCGGGGATCATCGCCTATCTCCAGCGATGACGCATGGAGGATGACGATGACCCTGGCCTGTATGACGATGACGTCGCCGGTGGGCGACCTGACGCTGGTCGCAAGCGACGAAGGATTGCTGGCGGTCCTGTGGCCCGAGGATGATCCCGCCCGCGTCCGCCTGGGCGCCCGGTCCGAAGCGGCCGACCATCCGGTGCTGCACGCCACCGCCTCCCAGCTATCGGAATATTTCGCCGGTCAGCGGCAGCATTTCTCCGTCCCGCTGCATTTCCAGGGCACGGATTTCCAGCGCCAGGTCTGGGCCGCGCTGCTCGACATCCCGTTTGGCGAGACGCGCAGTTATGCGGACATCGCGCGCGCCATCGGTCGCCCGACCGCGACCCGTGCCGTCGGCGCCGCCAATGGCCGCAACCCGATCTCGATCATCGCGCCATGCCACCGGGTGGTGGGCAGCAACGGCGCGCTCACCGGCTTTGCCGGCGGCGTCGAGACCAAGAAATATCTGCTCGATCTGGAGAAGGGCGGGGACGATCTTTTTTCGTTCGCGCCAGCGTCGCTTGTCGATGCCGGAGCGGGATAGCTTCGGACCGAAGTCATCATTGCGCGTCGATTGCCTGATGGCACTCGGCGTCAGTGCATCATGCCGAAGCTGGCCTTGAGGAAGACGCCGAGGATCACATCATCCTTATCGGATGCATAGCCGATCTTGAAGCCGGGCAGCACGGGTGATTTGGCAGATGGCAGGAAATAGAAGGGCAGTTCGACGCCGAAATCATCGTTCAGGCTGTCATAGGTGAATTTGGGCGAATAGCCGATATTCGCTCCGGCGATCTTGAGTTCCAGCGCGCGCCGATATTCCAAGGACAGGTTCAGCGAATCCTCGCGATCGGGGCCTTTCGGAGCCGCCTTGGCGCAATCCTTGTCCGGATCGGTGACAATGGGCTTGCAAAGTATCTGTTCTTCCGCCGCTTCATAGCTGGACTGATAGTCGATGCCGAAACTTACCATGCTCCTGCGATCTTTGGGGTAGAAGGCGAGGAAGCCGCCAATACCCAGTTGCGGCTTCCAATCGCTATGCTTCGCCAGGCTGACCGGGTCGCGATGATGAAATTGGTTCATGCCGATCGAGATTTCGCCGCCGAATTGCCAGGCGGTGCTTTGGAAACCCTTTGGCGCATCGCGACTGGTCGCGCTGTAACGGGACAGGTTGAAAGACAGGGACGGTCCGTCCGACAGGCCATCGAGCAATTGCGGGTCGATGAGGTCGGTGTCGTTGGCCAGGGGGATCGACAAGCTAAGCCCATAGCTGGTCTGGCGAAAGCGGACGGCACCGTCGGCGTCTGCTGGGCAGATGCGCGGTGCGAGCTTGCCACCATAGCTGATACTGGTCCGTGCCTCGCCATTATTGACTTCCATTTCGCCGGCCAGGCCCTTGAGCAGCGAAGCGGTTCGACCTGTAGGCATGACCGTGTCATTCCCTACCCGTTCCAGCGCCCTGGCCTTCGTCTTGTCATGCTCCGTTATATTCTGTTCGTTCGGGCAGGAGGGCAGCAATTCCTGTGCGCCGGCGGTCGCGGGAACAGTCATAAGCGACAGGGCAAGCAGCAGGCGGCCGCTCCGTCTCATATCCGGAACTCGGCGACAAGATGCTTGCCGGTGCGGTTGTCGGGCACTTCCAGCGTCAACGGCCAGCTTGCGCCGGCGGGCTGCACCAATGTAGCCCCATCGATGGTGACGGCCACTGTTGCGCCGCCGCCATGGGCATCGATCACCAATCGATGCTGCCCCTCTGCCAGGCTGACCAGCGATTCGAAATCGCGATTGAAATTCGTGATCGGGCGGCGATCGATGAAGATCGACCATGCCAGAACATCCTCGCTGGGGTCTACGCGCAAAAGATTGGCCATGCCTGCCTCCGTACCATCATTATTTCGAGGTCGTAACATGCACAGCTGATGGCGAATGACCACTTCAACTACATCGGAAATGGATCAATCCCGGTGGTATTGATGGAGCGATCGGCCGCGGCGACGAAGCCCGGATGGTCCCGCCCCAAGATAAGCTATTTTGCCTTTCTCTATACGATAGGTAGATAGAGTGCCGAGCGTTTCGCTCCGCGGCTTTTGAAGGATGTCAGCTTGCTCCGCGTTACCAACGGCTAAAGCGCACGGTACCCAAGCGACAACGCCCGGTTTCGTGTTCCTCCCGCACAAGGAGAAGACGATGACCCATAAGCAAGCCCGTGTCCGCCGGCAGCGGCAGGACCAGATCCCGCAAATCCATATTCCCCATAGCAGCTGGTCGCGTGTCGAGCGCAACCGCAGTGCTGAGGCCGCGCTGGCGCCGGGCGATTTCTGGGCGCGGTTGGGGCTGTAGGGCGCTTTCGCTACAGGCGCCTCTTAAGCGGCGAGTGGCGTCTGTAGCTTGGTCACAGATAGTCTGCGGTCTGGCCGTCTCGCAGATATCCGAAAACCCGAAATCCCTCGGCTGTCTCTTTGCCTGGAACGTGGATGGTCCGTAGCGCTTGCAGAACATGCGAGCGTTGTGCCGCATCATCGACCAGAATGTCGACATATTGCATCGAGGTGTAGCCGCCGGCTCGGAAATGATAATACCATTCTCGATCGATCGCAGATTGATAGCCCGATAGATCGAATTCGCGCCAAGCTGGACTGGGCGACAGGCCGTACATGGCCAGCCGAATTTCATTCCATTTGGTGTCGTTCATGACGCGGGTGAGTGAATTACTCTGCATCGTCGCATTCCTTTACCGGAACACCACCGTCTTGCCGCCATTGCGCAGCACGCGGCGGTCGGCGAGCCAGCCGACGGCGCGGGCGAGAACCTGGGCTTCGATATCGCGGCCGATGCGGATCATGTCGTCGGCGGTGGCGCGATGGTCGACGCGCTCGACCGCCTGTTCGATGATCGGGCCTTCGTCGAGGTCGGCAGTGACGAAATGGGCGGTCGCACCGATCAGCTTGACGCCGCGCTCATGGGCGCGGTGATAGGGGCGGGCGCCCTTGAAGCCGGGCAGGAAACTGTGATGGATGTTGACGCAACGGCCCGCCAGCCGATCGACCAGATTTTCCGACAGCACCTGCATATAGCGGGCGAGGATCAGATATTCCGACCGGCTGCGATCGAACAGGTCGAGCAGGGCGGCCTCCTGCGCGGCCTTGTCGCCATTGGGTGGCAGCTCATGATAGGGGATGCCGTGCCATTCGGTGATGCGGCGCATGTCGGGATGGTTGGACACGACGCCCATGATGTCGACCGCCAGCGTGCCGGTCTGCCAGCGATGCAGCAGGTCGGCGAGGCAGTGCGACCCCTTCGACACGGCGATCAGCATGCGCGGGCGTTCGGCCGCTTCGGTCAGGCGCCAGTCCATGACGAAGCGCGTGCCGATGTCGGCAAATTCGTCGCGCAGGCCGGCGGTGTCGAAGCGCATCCCGGTGTCGGTCGCCTCGAACGCGACGCGCATGAAGAAGAGGCCGGCCTCGCGATCGGCATATTGCTGGCTGTCGGTGATGAAGCCGCCCCGTTCGGCGAGGAACTGGCTGACCGCCGCGACGATGCCGACGCGGTCGGCGCAGACCAGGGTCAGGATCCAGGACGGGATGGTCTTGTCGTTCACTCTGCGGCTCCCAGCAATTCTGCCGAGGCGTTGCCCCAAGCCGGGGCTGCGATCAAGCCTTGGCGCTGGTCATGGCGAAGATGCCGGTGGCGTTGCCGGTGTCGAAGGCGAGGTCCAGCCGGCCGGTGTCCGGGTCGATATCGCGGCTGATGAATTCATAGAAGGAGCCGGGCACGCTGCGCAGTTCGCGGTCGGCGAAGAGACGCTCGACGCTGTCGGCGCGGAAGGCGGTCTGGCGGACGCGGCCGGTGGCGGAGATTTCGAGCTTGGGCTTCATCGGCCGGTCTTCCGCCTTGAGGCGATCGGCCAGCGCCGCGACATCGGGCACGCGATCGGTCGCATGGTTGAAGGCATTGCCCTCGGTCGCGATCCAGGCGGCTTCGTTGGAGCGGGAGAGGAGCAGCTCATAATCGGCGAAGGCCGGCGGTTCATGCTGGCGGTCGAAGGCGGAGACGATGACGGGCAGGGCGGTGGCGGCGTCTTCGAAGCGGACCGGTTCGCCGGCGGCATAACGGTCGAGCAGGGCAATGGTCGGGGCGTCGAGCGGATCGCGCGAGGTGCCGAAGATGCGGGTCGCGGCCGCGCCAAATTCCGCGTCGAACCGGTCGACATGCAGTTCGGAGAGGAAGAATTGCGGGATCGCCTCGGGCGCGTCGACATGGGCATAGGCGCGGCCGGTCATCCTGAGGCGATCGAGCGGATAAAGGGCGGCCAAGCGATAGCCCAAGGGCAGGAAGATGCGGGTAAAGGCATCCTCGCCGGCGGGCAGGGCGCCAGTCGGCCCATCGGCAAAGCGGATGGTGCGCAGCGCGCCATGGTCGAAGACCACCCGGCCGCCGCGCGCCAGCGTGTCGGCGACATAGGCCGCGCCGCTCGGCACCCGTTCGAGCAGGTCGTGGAACAGGATGACGTTCATCGCCATGGCAAAGGCGGCGCGGCTGACGGTCGGGCCGCTTTGCGCGAGCAGTGCGGGATCGATCGCCAGCGCGTCCAGTGCGGCCTTGCCGGCGTCTTCGCCCAGCACCGACTGGACCAGGGCGACGATGCTTCCTTCATTCTGCGACGACATAAGAACGCTCCACGATGACAGCGCCCTTATCGCAGGATAGGGTAGGTCGCGCAAATAGGGAGCTGTCATCACTTGATGCGGAACGGGAATGGATAGGGCGCGCAAATGGCTGCCGCCGATGAGTGCGCTCAACAGTTTCGATGCGGCCGCGACCCATGGCAGCTTCTCGCGCGCCGGGGTGGAGGTGGGGCTGACCCAAAGCGCGGTCAGTCGCCAGATCGCGCTGCTGGAGGATTGGTTGCAGACGCCTCTGTTCGACCGGGTCGGGCGACGGGTGCAACTGAACGAGGCGGGGCAAGCCTATGCTGAGGAGATCCGCCCCGCGCTCGACCGGATTCGGCGCGCGACCCGGCGGGTGGCGGCGCGGCGGGCGCAGGGGGCGTTGAGGATCGCGACCCTGCCCAGTTTCGGCATGCGCTGGCTGGCGCCGCGCCTGCCGGGCCTCAGCGCCCTGCATCCCGATCTGGTGGTGGATTTCGCATCGCGATCCGACCCGTTCGATTTCGCACAGGAAGAGTTTGACGCGGCGATCCATTATGGCCTGCCGGAAGAATGGCCCGGCGTGGCGCAGGATTATCTGTTTCGCGAACAGATGGTGCCGGTCTGCGCGCCAGACTGGCTGGCGGCCAATGGGCTGCGGTCGCCCGCTGATCTGCTGGGCAAGCCGCTGCTGAGCCAGAGTTCGCGGCGGGACGCCTGGGCGCGCTGGTTCGCGGCAGCGAGCGTCGAGGCGGGGCCGTTGCCGCCGGGGCCAGCGTTCGAGCATTTTCTGATGCTGGCGCAGGCGGTGGTGGCGGGGGCGGGTGTGGCACTGATCCCCAGCTTCCTGATCCGGCCGGAGCTGGAGGCGGGCAGCCTGGTCATCCCGTTCGATCGCCCCTTGTCGAGCGAGCAGGCCTATTATCTGGTCTATCCCACGGGGCTTGGCGGTCATCCGGGACTGGTACGGTTTCGCGCCTGGATGCTGGCGAGCGCGGGCGCGGATTAGGCGCCCGCGCGGGCTTAGTTCTTCTTCGGCATGCAGTCCGCGCCGGCGGCCTTGATGCTGCTGCACAGGCGCGAGGCGTCGGCGCTGCTGGCGATCGGTCCGGCCTGAAGGCGGGTCACGCTGCCGGCCTTGACCAGATAGGGTTGATAGCCGGAGAGGCCGCTGACCTTGCGGGTCAACTGGCTCCACAACGCACGGGCGCGGCCTTCGTCGCCGAACGCGCCAAGCTGGACGCGCCAGTCGCCGCCGGCAGCCGGTGCCGGCATCCTGGACGGTGCGGGCTTGGGTGGCGCGGGCTTGGAGGGGGGCGGTTTGCTTGCCTCCGGTGCCGGCTTGGGCGCCGCCGGCTGCGGCTTGGCAACCGCCACCTGGGTCACGGGTGCGGGAACTGGCTTTGCTGGTGCCGGGGCGGGAGACGCCGGGCGGGGCTGGGCCGCTGTCGCGGGCAGGGTCAGGCTGGCGCTGGCCAGGCTCTTTTCCTGCGCCTCCATCGACGAGGCCAGGGCAAGGCCCTGCTTGCGCTGGTCGGCGGGGATATATTTGTCCATCTGCTGCAGGCTGGTGGTTGCCTGTGGCAGGCCGGAGGCGGAGGCGCGCGTCATCATCGCATAGGCGCGGACCCAGTCCTTGCCGACCATGTCGCCGTTGAACAGGGCGGTGCCGACAATATATTGCGCGCGGGTTTCGCCGCGGGCGGCGGCATGCTGCAGATAGGGCATGGCCCCGGCGCGATCGCCCTGCTGGAACATCAGCAGGCCCAGATTATCCTCGGCGCGGGCATGGCCCTGCGCCGTCGCCTTGCGATACCAGTCGACCGCGCTGTTGAGGTCGGCCGGAACGCCGCGGCCGAGCTTGTAGGCCTGACCCAGATTGAACTGCGCATCGGGATCGCCGGCATTGGCGAGCGGGCGCCATTCGGCGATTGCCTTGGCATAATCGCCCTGCTGCCAGGCATCGACGCCGGCCTTCACATCGGCAAGCGCCGGCAAGGCGGCCGTCAATAGCGTGCCGAACGCAATGGCTCCCCAGATAGGCTTCATATCCATGCTCCAGACCGGAATATTCGTCCGGCACTATCGTCAAACAAGGTTAACGTCTTCTTAGCATTGCCGGATCCATGATGTGAAACCGGGGATAGGAGATCCTCAACAAGGTTGCCAGACCAGTTAACCGAATTTTAGGCGGCGCCATGCCAAATCGTTTCGGAACTGGATTTACCTGGGGGAAGGCGCGTGCGCATATTGGCATTGGCATCGCAAAAAGGCGGATCGGGCAAGACGACCCTGTCCGGTCATCTGGCCGTACAGGCCCAGTTGGCCGGGGCCGGTCCGGTCGTGCTGATCGACATCGATCCCCAGGGCTCGCTGGCTGACTGGTGGAACGAGCGCGAGGCCGAATATCCCGCCTTTGCCCAGACCACGGTTGCGCGGCTGGCCGCCGACCTCGAAATCCTGCGCCAGCAGGGGTTCAAGCTGGCCGTGATCGATACGCCGCCGGCGATCACCATGGCGATCCAGAGCGTGATTTCGGTTGCCGAACTGATCGTCGTGCCGACCCGTCCGAGCCCGCATGACCTGCGCGCCGTCGGTGCCACGGTCGATCTGTGCGAACGTGCCGGCAAGCCGCTGATCTTCGTCGTCAATGCCGCGACGCCCAAGGCGCGCATCACCTCCGAAGCCGCTGTCGCCCTGTCGCAGCATGGCACGGTGGCGCCGGTGACGCTGCACCATCGCACCGATTTCGCCGCCTCGATGATCGACGGCCGCACGGTGATGGAGGTCGATCCCAAGGGCAAGTCGGCCGCCGAAGTTACCGGGCTGTGGAGCTATATCTCCGATCGCCTGGAAAAGAATTTCCGCCGCACGGTCTTTTCCGTGCCCCAGAACAGCGTCGGCACTGCCGCTGCTTCGCGTCCCGCCGGTGGTGGCTTCGGCCGCCGCGTCGTGCAGTAAGATAAGGGGGCTGTCATGGCTGAAGCCAAACCGATCGCTTCCCTGACGTCCGGCCTGCTGGCGCGCAAGGGCGCCGCCACGCCGGCGATGCGCCGTCCGATGCTGGGCTTTGGCCGCCCGAGCAATGGCGGCATGGTGTCCGACGATCTGGGCTGGAACGACATGGGTTTCGACGTGCCGATGCACGATGACGAGCCTGCCGCGCCGACCGCGCCCGTTGCCACCGGCCTGACGCCGATGACCACGGTGATGGCGCCGGTTCCGGTGCCGGCGGTCGTGACCGAACGCGAGGAACTGGCCGAGCGCGTGGCGCAGGTTGTTCTGCCCGAGACGGTGGAAGCCGAACCGGAACCGGCCGAGCTGGTGATGGCTGTCAAGCCGATGCGGGCAAAGCCGGCGCCGGTGCGCGCCGCGCCGCCCAAGGCGATGGCGGTCGACAACGCACGCAAGGCGGCCTTCACGCTGCGGCTGGATGCGGGGCGTCATCTCAAGCTGCGCCTGGCGGCGGCGGTGACCGGCCGGTCGGCGCAACAGGTTGTTACCGAAGCACTGGATGCTTTTCTCGAAGGGCTGCCCGAGATTGATCGGCTTGCCCAGCAATTGCCGCACTGACGCGGCGATCTTTGATTATAGGTGGGTAGGGTCATGAAACGAACGGCATTTGGCAAGGCGGCCGTTTCCTCCTTGATGGTGGCGACGACGATGGTCGGCTGCACCGGCGCGGCATTCCATCCGCGTTCGGCGGCGGTCAAGCACGCCAATCCCGGCAAGCCGGCAGAGGCGGCGGAAAAGGCGCTGGCCGATCGCGACGGCGCAAAGGCCGTGCAGGCGGCGGAAGCGGCCGTGCAGTCGGCGCCCGACAATCCGCAATATCGCCAGTTGCTGGGCCGTGCCTATGTGCTGGATGGCCGCTTCGTTTCGGCGGAGACGGCCTTCACCGACGCGATGACGCTGGGCAACCGCGATTCGCGCACCATCGTCAGCCTGGCGCTGGTCGAGGTGGCGCTTGGCAAGAATGACGCCGCGCGCGATCTGCTGGCGGCCAATACCGACAATGTGCCGGCGGGCGATTATGGCCTGGCGCTGGCCATGGCTGGTGATCCGACCGAAGGCGTTCGTATCCTGTCCGCCGCGATCCAGGATCCGTCGGCCAATGCCCGCACCCGCCAGAACCTGGCCTATGCCTATGCGCTGGCTGGCCGCTGGAAAGATGCGCGGCTGGTCGCCGGGCTCGATCTGGCGCCGCTTGCGGCCAATCAGCGTATCGCCCAATGGGCCGGCATGGCCGATCCGGCACTGGCGCCGCAGCGCGTCGCCGCGCTGATGGGCGTGACCGTCAACGGTGCCGATCAGGGCCAGCCGGCCGTGCTGGCACTGGCGCCCGCTGCGCCGGATGCCGCGCCGGTGGCGCTGGCGGCCGCGTCGACCGAGCCGGCCCCGGTGCTGGACCTGCCGAGCGGTTCGCCGATCGAGATGGCGGCGGCCGAGCCGGCTCCTGCCGCGCCCGCGCTCAACACCCGGATCATCGAAACCGCCGTGCCGGCGTCCACGCCCGCACCCGCGGTCAAGGCTGCGCCCAAGCCGGCGCCGGTGCGCGTCGCCGCCAAGCGCGACTTCGTCGTGGAAGGCCCGGCGGCCAAGGCCAAGCCGGTCAAGGGCAAGGCTGCCTCGCTCGCCAGCCCGGCGGCGCGGATGCAGCAGGTTGCCTATATCAAGCCGGTGACCACGGGGGCGAGCGCCTGGGTCGTCCAGCTTGGTGCTTTCGATTCGCCGGCCGTGGCCAAGGAAAAATGGACCAGCATGGCGCGCGTCAACGGACGCATTGCTGCCTTCCCGGTGCTGACCAGCCAGGCGACCGTCAATGGCCGGACCTTCCACCGGATCGCGATCAGCGGCTTTGGCAGCCGTGCGGATGCGCAGACTTTGTGCCAGTCGATCAAGGCACAGCGCGGCCAGTGCTTCGTGCGGGAAGGCGCACCGAACGCGACGCCGCAGCGCTGGGCCGTGGCATCGACGCGCGGCCGTCAGTTCGCATCGCGCTGATCGCATGGCGCCTTCGGGCGTGACCATGACTTCATGCGGGCCGGGCCGAAAGGTTCCGGTCCGCAATATTTTACAGTGCGCCGCCTTTAGGGGGATCAAGCCCGATATCGCATCGGCAGGCGAGCCCGCGATCAAGCCGCGCTAATAAGATGCGCAGCATTGCTTGACAGACATATCTCTACTTTGTCGATAGATAAAATGCCTCGTAGATTTCGAGGTGACGACACAGATGAGATGGGTGCTGCGGTGGAAGAAACGATGGACGCGTCTCGCGCATGCGGCGCGCAGGGAATTGCTGCGCGATGCCACGGTGATCCTGTTCGAACGCGACGATAGCGCCGCGCGCGGACGGGAAGTGGCCGGCGGTCGCTGACATGTTCTCCAGACGCAATCTGCTGGGCGCGGCGGCGGGCAGCCTGCTGCTCACCGCCTGCGGCACCGCTGGCAAGGGCCGGCCGAAGCTGCGCGTGTCGATCACCGGCAAGGGCGACGGGGACACGCGGCTGCTGTTCAAGGCGGCGGGCATCCAGCCCAAGGACTTTGACCTTGCCTATAGCGAGTTCCAGTCCGGCCATCTCGTGGTCGAGGCGCTCAATGGCGGATCGCTCGACTATGGCGGGATGAGCGAGATCCCGCCGATCTTCGCCGCCGCTTCGACCATCCAGAGCTTTCGCCAGATCGCGGTCGCCCATGGCGACGTCAATAACCAGGTGGTGCTGGTGCCCAGGGGATCGAAGGCGCGCTCCATCGCCGACCTCAAGGGCAAGCGCATCGGCTATGTCCGCGCCACCACCGCCCAATATTTCCTGATCCGCATGCTGGAAGAAGTCGGCCTGAACTGGGACGACATCATCCCGGTCGCGATGGGCGTGTCCGATGGTGCAGCGGCCTTCTCGCAAGGAGCGCTCGATGCCTGGGCGATCTATGGCTTCCCGATCCAGCGCGCGATCGCGACCGAGGGTGCGCGGATCTTGCGCACGGCCGATGGCATTCTCTCGGGCAATTATCTCGTTTCCGCCCATGTCGATGCGCTGGCCGATCCCGGCAAGGCGGCGATCATCCGCGAATATCTGGCGCTGGTGCAGCAGGGCTTTGGTTGGGCGGCGGCACATCAGGAGGAATGGGCCGGCATCGTCGCCCAGGATATCGGCGTGCCGCGCGACTATGTGCTCGACCAGTTTCGTCGCAAGAGCGCGACCTATGAGCTGCGCCCGGTCACGCCCCAGGCGATCGGATCGCAGCAGCAGGTCGCCGATGTCTTCTTCAAGGCCGGGCTGGTTCCCAAGCGGGTGGATGTCCGCCCGCTATGGGATGCCCGCTTCAATGACGCCATTCCCAAGAGAGGCTGATATCATGGCGACCCAGGCAATTCCCGTGCAGCCGCAGCCGCCCGAGGGGCCGGTGCCGGCTGATCAACTCGACCGGCTGACCCGGCTGCTGGCCGCCAATGCGGAGCAATATGACCGCAGCGCCGAATTTCCCCGCGCCAATTTCGACATATTGGCGCAGCAGGGGCTGATCGCGCTGACCGTGCCGCGCGCGCATGGCGGACGGGGCGCGTCGGTTTCCGAAGCGCTGCGGGTGCTGGCGGCGGTGGCGAAGGGCGATCCTTCGACCGCGCTGATCCTGTTCATGACCTATCATTATCATGCCACGCCCAACCGGGCGCGGGGCTGGCCGGCGGACATCTACGCGCAACTGGCGCGCGATGCGGTGGCGGGCCGGGGGCTGATCGGCGGGCTACGGGTCGAACCGGAACTGGGCACGCCGGTACGCGGCGGCCTGCCCGCCACGATCGCGCGGCGCACGGCCCATGGCTGGGCGATCAGCGGCACGAAGATCTACTCGACCGGATCGACTGGCCTCGACTGGTATTCGGTCTGGGCGAAGACCGATGAGGAAAGCCCACGCGTTGGCAATTTCCTGGTCCGGGCCGGCAGTCCGGGGGTGGATATCGAGCCGGCCTGGGATCATCTGGGCATGCGCGCGACGGTCAGCCATGCGGTTCATTTCACTGATACGCCGACGCCGGCCGACCATGCGGTCGACATTCGCCGGCCGGAGGAATGGGGCGCGCCCGATCCGGTCCAGACGCTGTGGAATGCGCTGTCCATCTCGGTCATCTATGACGGGGTGGCGCGCGCCGCGCGCGACTGGCTGCGCGCCTATCTCAACGATCGGGTGCCGAGCAACCTCGGCGCGTCGCTCGCCACCCTGCCGCGCGTGCAGGAGAAGTTCGGCGAGATCGAGGCGCTGTTGCAGGTCAACCGCACACTGGTGCGCGACGCGGCCGCGCGGATCGATGCGGGCGATCCGCCACCGGCGGTCGAGGCCAATGCGATCAAATATGTCGCCACCGCCAACGCCATTCGCGCGGTCGAGATCGGGCTGGAGCTGACCGGCAATCCCGGCATCAGCCGCCATAACCCGCTGGAACGCCATTATCGCGACGTGCTGTGCAGCCGCATCCATTCGCCGCAGACCGACACCATCCTGATTGCCGCCGGTCGCGCGGCGCTGGGGAATTGAGCCCATGTCCCTGATCATCGCCAGCCAGATGGAGCCGGATTTCAACCGGAGCCTCTCCCGCCACCCGTCCGCTCCCGTGCTGATCGACGTTGCCGAGGACGCGCCCTGGAGCGCCGCCGACGAGGCCGACATATTGCTGATCCGCCCGTCGCCGGCCTGGCGCGCGCCGGAGGTGCGCCGGCCCGCACCTTGGCCGGGGCGCCTGAAATGGGTCTACAGCGCCTCGGTCGGGGTCGATTTCTATCCCGACTGGCTGCTCGACGCGCCGCTCGTCACCTGCGGTCGGGGCGTCGCGTCGGAGGAGATCGCCGATTATGCGATCGCCGCCATCTATGCCCATGCCAAGAATCTGGATGCCGTCACCGTCCGTTCGCGGGCGCAATGGGGACCGGCGCAACTGGGCCGGGTGTCGGGCACGACCATCGGCATCATTGGCATGGGCGCGATCGGCGCGGCGGTGGCGCGGCGCGGCCTGGCGCTCGGCGCGCAGGTGATCGGCGTGCGGCGATCCGGCGCGCAGCCCAGCGTGCCGGGTGTGCAACTGGTCGGCGATGTCGGCACTTTGGTGGAGGAGGCGGATCATATCCTGCTCGCCGTGCCCGCCACTGCCCAGACCCGCCATCTGGTCGATGATGCGCTGCTGGCGCGGGTGCGGCCGGGCGCGCATCTCATCAATGTCGCGCGCGGATCGGTGGTCGATCAGGCGGCCCTCGTGCGGGCGCTGGACGATGGCCGGCTGGGCTTTGCGACGCTGGACGTCACCGACCCCGAACCGCTGCCCGAGGGCCATGTCCTCTACACCCATCCCAGGGTGCGGCTGACCCCGCATATCTCCAGCAATTACCAACTGGTACGCCATCGCCTGCTGGAAAAGATCCAGGACGACCTGACCCGCTTCGTTCGGGGCGAGGCGCCGTCCGACATCGTCGATCCGGCGCGCGGTTACTGACGTCTGGATGACCGGGCACTAAAGCCCGGTCACCGTCTCGCGCGCCAGTTCCGCCAGCCGGTGCGCGGCGCGGTCCAGCTTGTCGCTCGTGCGCAGGATCGCGGCGACGCGGGGCAGGGTGGGCAGCCGCTCATGCTCCAGCACCGTCATGTCATCCTGGAACAAATGGGTACGCGCGGTGATGCCCAGCCCTGCGGCCACCGCCGCGCGCAGCGTGGCGAGGTTGGGCGTCTCGACCGCGATCCGCCATTGCAGCCCCATATCCTCCAGCGCCCGGATCGCCGCCTCGCGGAAACGGCATGGCTCCTCCAGCACCGCCAGTGGGATCGTGTCGCGCTCGACCAGTTCGGCCGTGCCATACCAGCTCATCGGCGCCACGGTGACCGCGCTGCCGTCGTTGGGGGCGGCAAAGCCCAGCAATATGTCCAGTTCGCGCCGGTCGAGCAGCGCCTGCAACTCGGCCGTGCCCGCGACCCGCGCATAGATTTGCGCGTCGGGATGCAGTTCGGCAAAGCGGGAGAGCAGGCCCGAGAGCAGGCTGTCGGCAAAATCCTGGACCATGCCGATCCGCGCCGGGCCGGCGAAGCGTCCGGCGCTGACCGCCGCAACCGCCTCGTCATGCAGGCTCAACACCCGGCGTGCATAATCGAGCAGCACCTCGCCCGCCGCGGTCAGGTGCAGGCGGCGGCCTTCGCGCAGGAACAGCGACTGCTGGACCAGTTCCTCCAGCCGCTTGATCTGCAGGCTGAGGGCGGATTGGGTGACGAACACCTGTTCCGACGCATTGAGCATCGACCCGGTGTCGACGATCGCGACAAAGCTGCGCAGGAGATTGGTCGGCAGATTGACCGGCACGGCATATCCTTCTGATGGTGAAAGGGGCCGATCCGATGCCGGGCACGGGCCTGTACTTATGATCCATGGCAATATATCAATCAAAATAGTAGAGTTTGTCCGGGGGCAGGAAAAGCTATCCCGGCTATCGCGCGCCGAAATGCCCGGAATCGGGCCAGAATCAGAGGCGAATGGCGACTTATGATTTTCCCTCATAGACCCGTCAGATAAAACTCAATTGAATGAGTAGAGAATTGATGTTGGATGAAGGCGACTTCACCAGCATGACGGATGGACATGACCGCATTGGCAATAAGGGGCGACACGCCGCCGCAGCGCGCCAGACGCCGCTTCTCCCTCGCTCGCTTCGGCGGCCGATGGCTGTCACCTTTGCTGTTACTTTTGCTGTGGGAACTGGGCTCGCGCACTGGCCTAATCCCCGAACGCACGCTGGCCGCGCCGTCCGCCGTGATCGGCACGCTGATCCAGATGGTGCTGAGCGGCGAGCTGCCCTCCAACCTGCTCGTCTCCTTTGCGCGCGTCGCGGTCGGCCTACTGATCGGCGTCGGCCTGGGGCTGGCGCTGGGGCTGGCAGCGGGCCTGTCGCGCGGCGCGGAACTGGCGATCGACCCGCTGATGCAGATCAAGCGGACCATTCCCGCGCTGGCGCTGACGCCGCTGTTCATCGTCTGGTTCGGCATTGGCGAGACGCCCAAGATCGCGCTGATCGCATTCGGCACCATCTTCCCGGTCTATCTCAACCTCTATGCCGGCATTCGCGGCGTCGATCCGCGCCTGCTCGATGCTGCCAAGAGCTTCGGCCTCAGCCGGTGGGAACAGGTCTGGCACGTCGTGCTGCCCGCCGCCTTGCCCTCGCTGCTGGTCGGTCTGCGCTATGCCCTGTCCATCTCCATCCTGGTGCTGGTGGTGGCGGAACAGATCAACGCCTCGGCCGGCCTTGGCTATCTCATCAACAATGCCCGCGACTTCATGCGCACCGACATCATCGTCGTCTGCCTGATGGTCTACGCCATTCTCGGCCTCGGTGCCGACTGGCTGGTCCGGTCCCTCGAAGCCCGCGCCCTCGTCTGGCGCCCCAGCATAGTGGAGAATTGATCATGGACGCGCGCCTCGGCTTTTCCAGCATCGACAGTGCGGCGCACCAGCCGCATCCCGAACCGGTCGTCCGCCTGCGGCACTTCACCCGCAGCTTCGGCGCCAACCGCATCATCGACGGGCTGGACCTGGAAATCGCGCCAGGTGAGTTCATCGCCCTGCTGGGCCGGTCGGGATCGGGCAAGACCACCTTGCTGCGCACCCTCGCCGGGCTGGACGATGCTGGCGCACAGGATGTCGAAGTTCCCGACAGCCGCGCCGTCGTGTTCCAGGATGCCCGGCTGCTGCCCTGGAAGCCGGTCTGGAAGAATGTCGCGCTGGGTCTGAAGGGCGGTGCCATCCGCGACCGGGCGCAAGCCGCGCTGAAGGAGGTCGGCCTGGGCCATCGGCTCGATGCCTGGCCGCTCACCCTGTCCGGTGGCGAGGCGCAGCGCGCTGCGCTCGCCCGCGCACTGGTGCGAGAGCCCCAATTGCTCCTGCTCGACGAGCCCTTTGCCGCGCTCGATGCGCTGACCCGCTATCGCATGCATGACCTCGTTCTCTCGCTCTGGCGGACGCACCGGCCGGCGGTGCTGATCGTCACTCATGATGTCGAGGAAGCGATCGCGCTGGCCGACCGGGTGCTGGTGCTCGACAAGGGCCGGATCGTCGCGGAGGAGCGCATTCACGCCGCACGCGGCGAGCGCGCGGGTCTCGCCGGCCGGCTGCGCGAACAGCTTCTGTCCCATCTGGGCGGCGACCATCATGGCGAGGGTGTGTTGCCCTTCGCTCGCCAGGCGGAGGCGGCGGAATGAACGCCGTCACCACGATCGACCGGCCGGTCGATACCAGCCGCCTACGCGGTTTCGTCACCGCCTTGGCTGACCTCATCGCCTGCACCCGCGACGAACAGGCGCTGCTGGAAAGCGGCCGCACCCTGCTCGCCCGGCTGATCGCCCGCGACGACTGGCTGCCGCCCGACTATGCCCGGCCCGATCCCGATCGCTATCAGCAATATCTACTTCATTGCGACAGTCGCGAGCGGTTCAGCATCGTCAGCTTCGTCTGGGGACCGGGCCAGTCGACCCCGATCCATGACCATGGCGTCTGGGGGCTAGTCGGCGTGCTGCGCGGCAGCGAGCAGGTCGAGCGCTTCCATCGCCTGCCCGGCGGCGGGCTGGTCGCCCAGGGCACCGATATATTGCGTGAAGGCGAGGTGGATGCCGTCTCGCCTCGGATCGGCGACATCCACCGCGTCTCCAACGGCCGGGCCGATGCGCCGTCGGTCAGCATCCATGTCTATGGCGGCAATATCGGCGCGGTCGAGCGCGCGACCTTCGCCCTCGACGGCACGCCCAAAAGCTTCATCTCCGGATACGCCAACCGCGTCATCCCCAACCTCTGGGACAGATCGAGAAACGCATGACCACCGACATATTGGACCGCATAGAGGTCGCTACCCCGGCCGATATCCGCACCGCGCTGATCGCCCGCGACGAGATCGCCCTGATCGACGTGCGCGAGGAGCATGATTTTGCGCAGGGGCATCCGCTCTTCGCCGCCCAGATCCCGCTGCGCCGCATCGATGAGGAAGCGCGCTGGCGCATCCCCCGGCTCGACACGCCGATCATCGTCTATGATGCGGGCGAGGGGCTGGCGCGCCGCGCGGCCGTGCGATTGCAGGCGCTTGGCTATACCGACGTCCGCGAACTGGAAGGCGGGCTCAGCGCCTGGCGCGAAGCCGGCTATGAATTGTTCGAGGATGTGAACAGTTACTCCAAGGCGTTCGGCGAACTGGTCGAGCATCGCCGCCATACGCCTAGCCTTGCGGCCGAAGATGTGCAGGCGCTGATCGACGAGAAGGCCGACATCGCGATCCTCGATGCGCGCCGTTATGACGAATATCACACGATGAGCATCCCGACCGGGACCAGCGTGCCGGGCGCCGAACTGGTGCTGCGCGCCGGCACGATCGCGCCCGATCCCGATACCACCATCATCGTCAACTGCGCCGGCCGGACCCGGTCGATCATCGGCACCCAGTCGCTGGTCAATGCCGGCCTGCCGAACAAGGTCTATGCGCTGCGCAATGGCACGATCGGTTGGACGCTGGCCGGGCAGGGGCTGGAGACTGGCCAGGTGCGCGCCGCGCCGGAGGTCGATGGCAAGGCGATCGAGGCGGCCCGTGCCCATGCCCGCGACGTCGCCTATCGCGCCGGGGTCAAGTGGATCGGCTGGGACGATCTGGAGCATCTGAAGGCCGACACCGCCCGGACCCTCTATCTCTATGACGTCCGCCAGCCGCGTGAATATGAGGCGGGGCATCTGCCCGGTTTCCGTAATGCGCAGGGCGGCCAGCTGGTGCAGGAAACCGACCATAATGCCCCGGTGCGCGGTGCCCGCATCGTCGTGACCGACGATCTGGGACCGCGCGCGGACATGAGTGCCTCCTGGCTCGCCCAGCTGGGCTGGGAAGTCTATGTCCTGTCGGTCGACTGGTCGGCGGTGGTGCTGGAACGCGGCAGTGACGGCGCGCCACCCCCGCGTGGACCCGAGGGCCGCTACAAGCGCCCCTATGAGGGCACCGACAACAAGGCCGAGAAGATGCAGGCCTATCTCGACTGGGAATATGGCCTTGTCGCCCAGCTCGAAAAGGACGGCACCCACGGCTTCTACGTCATCTGATCAGCGGGAAGGAATGACCCCATGAGCGTCAAGTTCATCGGCTATATCGGCTTCAACAATGGCTCGGAAACCCAGGCGGCGGTGCGCAGCCGTGTGCTCGACAAGGACTATGTCGAGGCTGCGGCGAAGGCGCAGGAGGAGGGCGGATTCGACCGCGTCCTCATCCCCTTCGGCTCCAACAGTCCGGAAAGCCAGATCGTCGCGGCCCATGCCGCTGCGCTGACCAGCAGGCTCGGCTTCCTCGTCGCCCATCGCCCCGGTTTCACCCAGCCGACCGTGGCCGCGCGCCAGCTGGCGACGCTCGACCAGTTGTCGGGCGGCCGGGTCGCGGTCCACATCATCACCGGTGGCGCCGACGAGGAAATGGCGCGTGACGGCGACACCGGCACGGTCAAGGCCCAGCGCTATCAGCGCACCGACGAATATCTGACCATCCTGCGCCAGGAATGGACGGCGGCCCAGCCGTTCGACCATCAGGGCGACTTTTACGACATTCGCCAGGCCTTCAGCGCGATCAAGCCGGACAATCTGCCCGTCTTCTTCGGCGGTTCCTCGGCCGAGGCGATCGAGGTCGCCGGGCGCCATGCCGATGTCTATGCGCTCTGGGGCGAAACGCTCGAAGCGGTGCAGGACACGGTGCGTCAGGTGCGCCGTGCGGCCGCCCGTCATGGCCGCAATCCCGGCTTCTCGCTGTCGCTGCGTCCGGTGATCGCCGACACCGAAGAAGCGGCCTGGAAGCGGGCGGCGGAGATCGAGGAGCAGGTGCGCGAAAACCGCATCGCCGCCGGCCTGCCTCTGACCGGCCATCGCCCGCCCAATGTCGGATCGCTGCGCCTGCTGGAGGCGGCCAGAGCAAACCGGCAGGACAAGCGGCTGTGGACCGGCGTCGCTGCGCTCACCGGCGCGGCCGGCAATTCCACCGGCCTGGTCGGCACGCCCGAACAGGTGGCCGATGCGATGCTCGACTATTATGACATCGGCATCGATCATTTCCTGATCCGTGGTTTCGATCCGCTGGGCGATTCCATCCTCTATGGCCGCGAACTGCTGCCGGTCGTCCGCCGCAAGGTGGCCGAGCGGGAGAAGGTCGACGTCGCGCTCGCGGGCTGACATGGCGAGCAAGAAATCGATCCTGGTCGCCGGCGTGCTCATCGCCTCCGCCGGTGTCGCCTTCGCTGTCACTCAATATCGCACTGAACAGGTGCCGGTGCTGCGCGTCGCCAACCAGAAGGGGCAGGTCAAGGCGATGATGCTTGCCTCCGGCGCGCTCGATGGCGCCTCCTACAAGGTCGAATGGTCGGAATTTCCCGCCGCCCAGCCGCTGCTGGAAGCGGTCGGCGGCGGCGCGGCCGATCTGGGCCTTGCCGCCGACGCGCCCTTCATCTTCGCCTATCAGAGCGGCAGCCCGGTCAAGGCAATCGCGGTGCAGGCGCCAGCCAACCAGGCGGCCGAGGCGCTGGCGATCCTAGTGAAGGATGGATCGCCGATCCGCTCGCCGCAGGATCTGGTCGGCAGGACGATCGCCACCACGCGCGGATCGATCGGCCATCATCTGCTGCTCCAGGCGCTGGAGCGGGCGCATATCCCGGCCGACAAGGTCAAGGTCACCTTCCTGCCGCCGGGCGATGCCAAGGCTGCGTTCGACAGCGGAGCGATCGACGCCTGGTCGACCTGGACCCCCTATACCAATGTCGCGGTCAAGGAAGGGGCGCGGGCGGTTGCCGATGCCAAGGATTATGGCCTGCCGCTTTACATCGATATTGCTCACGACGCATCGATTGCGCCCAAGCGCGCGCTGCTGGCCGATTTCCTGAAGCGTGAGGCGAAGGCGGTCGCCTGGGCCCGCGCCCATCCCGACCAGTTCGCCGCCGTGCTGGCCAAGGAAACCGGCCTGCCGATCGACATCGCCCGCGCCAGTTTCGAGCGCAGCAACCGCATTTCGCAGCCCGTCGATGCCAAGGTGATCGCCCATGAACAGGCGATCGTAGACCGCTATCGCCGCGCCGGCCTGATCGATCCCAAACGGGACGTGGCGCAGGCCTTCGACACCAGTTTCGGATCCTGACGCAAGGAGCTTGCCCCATGGCCACCATCCTCAAGGATGATCGTTTTTCCCGCACCGGCATCAGCGAAGCCGAATGGAAGGTGCGGGTCGATCTCGCCGCCTTCTACCGGCTCTCGGCGCTCTATGGCTGGGACGATTTCATCTACACCCATATCTCGGCCCGCGTGCCGGGACCGGACCATCATTTCCTGATCAATCCGTTCGGCCTGATGTTCGACGAGATCACCGCATCCAGCCTGGTCAAGGTCGACCTCGACGGCAATGTCATCGGGGAGAGCGACTATGGCATCAACTATGCTGGCTATGTGATCCATTCGGCGATCCACGGCGCGCGCGACGACGCCCATTATATCGCTCATTTTCACAGCGCCGACGGCATGGCGGTGTCGGCCCATGCCGAAGGGTTGCTGCCCTTGAACCAGCGCGCGCTGGCGCTGATCCCGCGTCTCTCCTATCATGATTATGAAGGCGTGGCGCTGAACCTGGACGAGCGCGAGCGGCTGGTAGCCGATCTGGGCGATACCAAGGTCATGCTGCTGCGCAACCATGGCACGCTGGCGCTCGGCGCTTCTCCGGGAGAAGCATGGAGCGGTATCTATCAGCTCGAATCCGCCTGCACCGCGCAGGTCCGTTCGCTTAGTGTCGGGCGCGATAATGTGCTGATCGCACCGGAAGAAGCGCAGGCGGAAGTGAAGCGCCAGATGTCGCGCGAGCGCCAGCCGGTCGAAGGGCGGCGCACCCATTATGATCTGGTCTGGGAAGCGGCGCTGCGCAAGGCATCGCGCCAGGCACCGGGCTATGATGCCTGATCTATAAGCATTAATCGGCGGCGTTCCGCCAAGTCTCATTGGCGTCGCGTGCCCCGCGGCGCCATTTTCCTATCTCCAGCAAAGGAGACAGGCAGATGGCGACGATCGTCGGCGACAATTTGAGGGCGCGCTATGCCGCGCTTCAGGCGGAACGGGAACGGGACTGGTCGCCCGCCCAACTGGCGCGCAACGCGGCGCAGCGGCAGCAGCTGGTGGCGCGCTTCGATGCGGCGACGGTGGCGCAGCCCGGCGATGTTCTGCCCGATCTGGCACTCGACGATGTGGAAGGTGCCGTGCTGACACTCGACGCGCTGACGGCGCAGGGGCCGGCGCTGCTGATCTTCTTCCGCTTTGCGGGTTGCCCGGCCTGCAACATCGCCTTGCCCTATTATGCCGAAACGCTCTGGCCGGTGCTGCGCGCGCGCGGCATCCCGCTGGTCGCGCTCAGCCCGCAGCAGCCCGATCGGCTGGTGGAGATCAAGCGCCGCCACGATCTGCCTTTCGCCGTCGCGACCGATCGCGACAATCAGCTCGCCCGCCTGCTCGGCATCGCCTTCGTCCCCGATGATCGACCGTCGCCGCCGCCCGCCGGTTGGATCGGCGAGGTGACCGGCACGGGCAGCTGGGAATTGCCGCAGCCCGGGGCGCTGCTGCTGGGGCCGGGTCGGGTGGTGCAGCGCTTGCAGGTCAGCCCCGACTGGCTCGACCGACCGGAAGCGGCTGATATCCTCGCCTGGCTGCGCTGAACGCAACAAAAAAGGGCCCGGCAATCAAATTGCCGGACCCTTTTTGTTCGATGGGATCAAGCGGCTGAACGGGCCTCCCGTGCTGCGCTATATCGATTGTCGGGCACGGTGAGGCCCAGATGCTCGCGGAAGGTCGTCCCTTCATAGTCGGTGCGGAACAGGCCATGCTGCTGCAGGATCGGGATCACCTTGTCGACGAACAGCGCCAGTTGTCCCGGCAGCGGCTCGAACAGGACGAAGCCGTCGGCCGCGCCACTTTCGAACCAGCGCTGCAACTGATCGGCGACCGTCTCAGGCGAACCCACGAAAGCGCCGCGGGGCGTCGCCAGCCGTTCGGCCACCTGCCGTAGGGTCAGCCCCTCCGCCTCGACTTCGGCCAGGATGCGCAGCGTTCCGCTCTGCTGGCTGTTGAGGCCCAGATGCGCGACATCGGGGAAGGGGGCATCGAGATCATATTGGCGGAAATCATGGTCGTTGAAGGTGCGCGACAGGAAGCCGAGGCCGGTGTCGATCGACTCCAGTGCAGCGAGTTCGCGGTAGCGCGCCTCGGCCTCCTCATCGCTGTCACCGACGATCGCGGCGATGCCCGGCAGGATGAACAGCTGGTCGGCATCGCGGCCAAAGCCCTTCGCCCGCGCCTTCACATCGGCATAATAGGCCTGGCCCGCCTCGATCGTCTCGGCATGGGTGAAGATCACTTCGGCCCGTCGGGCGGCGAAGTTGCGGCCATCGTCCGACGCGCCGGCCTGGAAGATTACAGGCTGGCCCTGCGGCGTGCGCTTGATGTTGAGCGGGCCGCGCACCTGGAAGAACTCGCCCTTATGGTCGAGCGCGTGCAGCCGATCGGGATCGACGAACTGGCCGCTTTCCTTGTCGGCGACATGGGCGCCGTCTTCCCAACTGTCCCACAAGCCCTGGACCACATCGAGATATTCGGCGGCGATACGATAGCGCACGGCATGGGCGGGATGTTCGCTCTTGCTGAAATTGGCGGCGGTATCGCCCAGCCAGGAGGTGACGACGTTCCAGCCGGCGCGCCCGCCACTCAGATGATCGAGCGAGGCGAATTGCCGCGCGACGTTGAAGGGTTCGGAATAGCTGACCGTCAATGTGCCGACCAGGCCGATCCGGCTGGTGGTTGCCGCCAGCGCCGACAGGATGGTGATCGGCTCGAACCGGTTGAGATAATGGGGGCTGGATCGTTCGGTGATAGACAGGCTGTCGGCGACGAACAGGAAGTCGAACTTGCCGCGTTCGGCGATCGCCGCCTGTTCCTGATAGCGGGCAAGGCTGGTGCTGGCATTCACGTCACGATCGGGATGGCGCCAGTCATGCCAGGTGCGGCCGACGCCATGCAGGATGAAGCCGAGCTTGATATGCGGAGAACGGGCCATGGCCTTGTCCTTCTGCTGGAGGGGAGGGTGAGCCCATTCCATCTATGCCGGGATGCCGCACGCGACCAACGCGGTCTCCTCAAGCCCATATGAAATGGACCAATAGGGCGGGCGTCAGTAGGAGAAGCTGGCGCTCAGCAGCACCGTCGCGGGATCGGCGTAGTTTTTATAATAGACCCCGGTCGAGGGGATGTAGGTCGAACTGACCGGCTTGTTCGCGCCCAGGATATTCTTGCCCTGGATGGCGAACTGGAAACGATCGTCCGGCAATATCCAGGTGATCGAGCCGTTGACGAAGGTCTGGCCCGGCACCTGGTCCTGCGGCCGGGCAAGCGCGTTCTGATAGAAGCTGCTCTGATATTGGGCATTGGCCGACAGGCGCAATGTGCTGCCGGATGCGCCCAGCGGTAGCGCATAATTGGCGCCGCCCGACAGGGACCATTTGGGCGCGTTCAACAGCGGATTGCCATCGGCGTCGACGCCATTGCCGCCCGCGCCCTTATAATCGTCATAAATGGCCTTGAGGTAGCCGGCCGATGCCTGAAGCGAGAAACGCTCCGACAGGCGCAGGTCATTCTCCAGCTCCACGCCCCAGCTATGCGCCTTGCCGGCATTGCCCCGGCGTGAGCCGACATAGGCAGGGTCGTAGAAGGAGACCTGCAGATCCTTGTAGTCATTGTAGAAGATGGCGAGATTGCTGCGCAGCGCGCCGCCGAACAAGGTGGCCTTGAGCCCGCCTTCATAGGTCGAGACCTTTTCCGGATCGAAGGGCAGGGTGGCCAGGTCCAGCCGGGTCGCGCGATTGTCGAACCCGCCGGATTTGAAGCCGCGCGAATAGGTGAGGTAATTGAGCAGATTGGGCGTCCATTGCGCCTGCACCGACAATTTCGGTGTCAGTGCCTTCCAGGTCTTTTCCGCCTCGCCGGCGATCGACTGGGCCACGACATTGCGATCATCGTCGATCACCTTGTTGTCGAAGACGAAGCGCTTCTTTTCGATCGTGCCGCGCAGGCCGGCGGTCAGGCTGAATATGTCATTCGCCTTCCAGGTGCCCTCGCCAAACATAGCATAGGCATCGGTATAGGTGATGTTGTGGGCGCGCAGCCGGTTGACCGGCGCGGTCGCGGCGGTGCCGGTACGGCTGAAGCCGTCGCGCTCCACGAAGAAGCGTTCATGCAGGTAGAAGAGGCCGCTGGTGAAGCTGAGGTCGCCAAAGTCACCGTTCAACTGCACCTCCTGGCTGAAGGCCCGGTCATTATAATGGATCAGGTTCTTCTGGATCAGCGCGGCCTCGCCGTCATTCTCGTAATTGACGGGGTTGAGGTTGAAGCCTGTATAGGCGCTGATCGACTTGATCGACAGGCTGGGCGACAGATCATAGACCAGCCGCAGCGAGGCGCTGCGCGAATTGAGATGCTGGTCCGGTTCGACCTCCGAATAGGATCGACGGCGGCTGAAGCTACCGGGCTGGTTGACCGGAATATAGGACCGCGTATCGCTGCGGTCGCGCAGGATGTTGACGGTCAGCAGCGCGTCGAGATTGGCGATGCCGGTATAGCGCAGCTTGCCGCGCCAGGCGTCGAGGTCGATCCGGTTGACGTCATGGCCCAGCGTCGGGTCGTAAGTGACGCCGTCGCGGGTGCGATGAATCCAGGCGATGCTGCCCGACAGGTCGCCTGCGATCTTGCCGCTGACGAGTGCCCGGCCCTGCACGTCATTATAGCTGCCATAGCCCAGTTCGGCGGTGGCATGGGTGGTCTCGTCGGGCGCGCGGGTGATGATGCGCAGCGCACCGGCCGACGAGTTGCGGCCATAGAGTGTCCCCTGCGGCCCGCGCAGCAGCTCGATCCGTTCCAGATCGACAAATTCGCTCATCGAGGCGATCTGGCGGGGGATGTAGACGTCATCGACATAGATGGCGAGCACCGGCTCCTGGATCGGGTCGGATTCGCCCACGCCGCGCAGCGAGAAGGTCTGGGTGGTATGGCTGATCGACGTCCGCGCCACGAACAGGTTGGGTACCTGGCCGGCCAGGTCGCGAACATTGGTGATGTTGCGCTGCTCCAGCGTCTCGGGCGTGAAGGCAGAGATTGCGATCGCGGTCTTCTGAAGATCCGTGGCGCGCCGCTCGGCGGTAACGATGATACCGCCGCCACCTGCCGCGTCGATCGCTTCAGCGCTGTCGGCCGGCTGGGCGGTCTGGGCATCGGCATTCGCAACGGTCAGTGCGATCGCGGCAATGCCGGCGCTCGTCAGCAATCTGTTTTTCATATGTCCCCGCTTGTCCTGGTCCGCCGGGGCGTGGCTCCAGCGGTAAATTGCCAACTAATGAAGTAGACAAATTGGGCAAACGAGTTTGGTCAATGCGATGAGTTTGAAACTTATAGATGTCTGTTCAGAGGAACATATGGAGAAAGGGACGGAGGCTGTAATCGGAACGATCTTGTGCCTGGCCGCGGGCGATTTGATCGATACTGTTCGGCCGCACATGCGCTTATCGACTGTCCATTGGAGCTATCCGAATGGATCACATAATCTCAGTCTATAGGTGGATCTGCAGGATTTTCTCGCGAACATGCAGAAAATCGAAAAAAATGGTGACCCCTACGGGAATCGAACCCGTGTTTCAGCCGTGAGAGGGCCGCGTCCTAACCGCTAGACGAAGGGGCCTTATGTCGCATGGGCGACAGGCAGGGGCGTGCCTTTAGGCAGGGGATGCGATGGCGTCAAGCGAAAGCGGCGAAAAGTTTTCGCGGCCCCTACGTCGACTGCGGCCCATAAAAAACCACCCCATGCGATGCACGGGGTGGCCAGGTTCAGGGAGGAGACGCCTCCAAGGGGGAGGCGCCCTATACGACACACCCGAAAGGGGGGCAGGTGCATCGCATGCAACAGAAATAGGACAGGGCGCGGCTGCTTTCAAGAGCAAGCCCCGCCCTGTCCCCATATATTTGCGATTAACGGAGTTAATCGGGCTTTCAGGCTTCCACCGCCACCGGCGCGGTCGGCGCGGCGATCGGGCCCTTGCCTTGACCGATCTGCGCTTCGAAAATCTCGCGCATCAGCTGCAGCGAGAAGAGGTGGGCGTGGATCAGCGGCAGCAGGCCGTTCTGGTTGATCTTGCGCAGCTGGTCACCACGCAGGTCGCGCAGCTTTTCCTCGTTCACCATGCGGAAGCCGCGATAGACGAAGGGCTGTTCGTTGTTCGGGGTCTGGATCGCGACTTCGCCGTCCATCAGCAGGTCCATTTCGGCCAGGTCCTTCATGAACTGGCCAGTGCGGGCGGCTGCCTGCTCGAAATCCTCGCAGAATTTCAGGATGCTCTTAGTCACGTCGGTCGGCTGGCCATTTTCGAACAGGGCCGGGCCGTCGCCTTCGGCGCCGATCGCCTTGCTGGTCGGGTCGAAGCAGAGCGAGAGTTCGTCACTGTCGGGGCGCAGCTTGGCCAGCATCCAGGGATAGCGACGGACATAAGCCGGGATATAGGCCGGGCCGCGCAGCTTGCCTTCGTCGTCGACGAAGATGTTCACGCCTTCATTGAGGCCCATCAGCGCGAGCGGCACCGAATCCTGGCCAGCCGAGAAGATGATCGGCACGAAGCGCTGGGCCGAGACGAATTCGTCGATGGTCAGCGGCACGGCGTGCTGGGTCACCAGGAACGGAGCGGCATCGACCGACAGGGTGCGATAATCCGCATGATCGACGGTGCTGAGCGGGATCAGGTCGTTGTAGAAGATGGGAAGGCTGTTCGCGGGCGCGCTGGCCATGATGTTGTTCCGTCCTGTTAGAAAGCGCGCAAGGCTTGCGTCGCTGATCCGAATATGGGGCTGACGGGATAATCGGAGCTATCCCGCTAGGCAATCGCTTTGTGGATATGCTGCGCTCAACTCTCGTCGGGGCGAGGGATGAGCTTGTCGGGGTTCATGATGCCGCGAGGGTCGAAGGCAGCCTTGATCGCGCGCAGGGCGCTGATGCGGGCGGGGCTGGCGAGGCGTCCGAGTTCGGCGCGCTTCATCTGGCCAATGCCATGTTCGGCCGAGATCGAGCCGCCCGCTGCGACCACTGCGTCATGGACGAAAGCGTTGATCGCCTGGCCCTGCGCTGCAATCCAGGCCGGACCGTCGCTGGTTCCTTTGGGGGCGCGGACATGGAAATGGACATTGCCATCGCCCAGATGGCCGAAGGAAGAGGCGGTCGTGCCGGGGAAGGTTGCTTCCGCGGCTTCGGCCGCCTCGACCATGAAGGCGGGCATGCGCGGCACCGGCACGCTGATGTCATATTGCAGCGCGGGGCCCTGTGCCTTTTCGGATTCCGACAGGGATTCGCGGATGCGCCAGAAGGCCTCCGCCTGCGCTTCGTTGGCGGCAATGGCGGCGTCGATCGCGATGCCGCGTTCCAGCGCCAGGCCGAGCGCGCTTTCCAGCCGCTCGGCGGGGCCGGGCTCGCGCATGTCGCCATGGTCGACCTCGATCAGCGCTTGCCAGGGCGTGCGGGTCTCGATCGGGCAGCGCGTGCCGGGAATATGGGACAGGACATGGCCAAGGCCATCGTCGGCAATCACCTCGAACCCCTCGACGCTGTCACCCAGTTCGCCTTCGACCAGGCGCAGCAGGGCGAGGGCGTCGGCGGGTGACTGCACGCCGACCCAGCCGACCGCGCGGGCGGCGATGGCGGGCACCAGCCGCAGGGCGGCCGCGGTGATGACGCCCAGCGTGCCTTCTGCGCCGATCAGCAGCTGCTTGATGTCATAGCCGCGATTGTCCTTCTTGAGCGCGTCCAGCCCGTCGAAGATGCTGCCGTCGGGCAGCACCGCCTCGATCCCCTCGACCAGCGCGCGCATCGTGCCGTGGCGGAGCACCTGGGTGCCGCCGGCATTGGTCGAGGCGAGGCCGCCGATCGTGGCTGATCCCTTGGCCCCCAGACTGAGCGGAAAGCGACGGCCGGCCGCTTCGGCGGCGTCGTGCAGATTGGAAAGGATGACCCCGGCCTCGCACACTGCCAGATTGTCGTCGGCCGACAGGCTGCGGATCTGGTTCATGCGGCGCAGCGAGAGGATCAGCGCCGATCCGTCGGCCGGCGGTGTCGCGCCGCCGACCATCGACGTGTTGCCGCCCTGGGGGACGAGGGCGATGCCAAGTTCCGCTGCCAGCGCCACGCAGTCGGCCACTTCGCGCGTCGAGGCGGGGGACAGGATCGCGCGGGCCTTTCCATGATAGCGGCCGCGCCAGTCGCTGACCCAGGGGGCGATATCGTCGGCATCGGTGATGACGCCCTTGGGGCCGAGCAGGGCGACGAAGCGATCGATGGCATCCTGTGCGATTATGGCTTGTTCTGTCATGGGACATGCTATGCCCCGGAATTCATCGACGGTTCAACCGTTGGCCGATAGCTTGCCACTCCCAAAAGGGGTTCCGCTTGGTTCATACCATCCTGATGCTGCTTGCAGCGCCTGCTGCCGACCCGGTGCAATGGGCGCAACTGACGATCGAGCAGCGTGTGATCATTCGAGTTCCGATGGCCAAGGGGCGGGCGCCGACGCGAGTCGTGCCCAAGAGTGACGAGCGCTGGGAAGAGAAGAAGGGGCCGCGCTGCGTGGCGCTGCGATCGATTCGCGGGGCCAGCATCGTGGTGTCCAACGGGGTCGACCTGATCCTGGCGGACAAGCATCGCTATCGCGCGCGGCTGGAGCGGGGATGTGATTCCGCCAGCTTCTATTCAGGCTTCTATGTCGAGCCGGACGAGGATGGATCGCTCTGTTCGGGGCGGGACGAGTTGCAGGCCCGCAGTGGCGCGAGTTGCGGGATCGATAGCTTCAGGCGGCTGGTGGAAGCGGACGCCGAGGATTGATCGGCAGAAAAACGGCTGGTTTGCCCAGCATATTGCGCGATTTCCTTGACAAGATGGCGATATTTTCGCAAGTCGCGCGCGATTTCCGTCGTGCGGACGCGCAGGACGGCCAACCTCCTGTCCCGGACATTTGAATGACTTTTGCCGATCTCGGCCTCTCCGACGAATTGCTCAAGGCCGTAACCGAGGCGGGTTACGACACGCCCACGCCGATCCAGGCGCAGGCGATCCCGCCGGTGCTGATGATGAAGGACATCATCGGCATCGCGCAGACGGGCACAGGCAAGACCGCCAGCTTCGTGCTGCCGATGATCGACATCCTGGCGCATGGCCGCGCCCGTGCGCTGATGCCACGCAGTCTGATCCTGGAGCCGACCCGCGAACTCGCCGCCCAGGTGGCCGAGAATTTCGAGAAATACGGCAAATATCACAAGCTCTCCATGGCGCTGCTGATCGGCGGCGTGCAGATGGGCGACCAGATCAAGGCGCTGGAAAAGGGCGTCGACGTTCTGATCGCGACGCCGGGCCGTCTGATGGACCTGTTCCAGCGTGGCAAGATCCTTCTCAACGGCTGCAACATGCTGGTCATCGACGAAGCCGACCGCATGCTCGACATGGGCTTCATCCCGGATATCGAGGAAATCTGCACCAAGTTGCCGGCGCAGCGCCAGACACTTCTCTTCTCTGCCACCATGCCGCCGGTCATCAAGAAGTTGGCCGATCGTTTCCTGGACAATCCCAAGTCGATCGAGGTGGCGCGCCCGGCAACGGCGTCGACCAACATCACCCAGCGGCTGGTGAAGGTCGATTCGCGCAAGAAGCGTGAAGCGCTGCGCGCGATGCTGGAAGCAGAAGATGTGCAGAGCGCGGTGATCTTCTGCAACCGCAAGACCACGGTGCGCGAACTGAACAAGAGCCTGCAGCGTCACGGCTTCAAGTCGGGCGAGATCCACGGCGATATCGACCAGGCATCGCGCATCGCCGAACTGGAGCGGTTCCGCGATGGCAGCGTCAATATCCTGGTGGCGTCGGACGTCGCGGCGCGGGGCCTCGACATCAAGGGCGTCAGCCACGTCTTCAATTTCGACGCGCCCTGGCACCCCGATGACTATGTCCACCGCATCGGCCGTACCGGTCGCGCGGGGGCCAAGGGTGTCGCCTATACTTTCGTCGCGGCCGAGGATGCCGAGGCGATCGACAATATCCAGAAGCTGATCGGCACCAAGATCGACTATGTCGATACGCCGGTCGCGGCTGCGCCTGCGCCGCGCGCGAAGGAAGATCCGCGCAAGGCCGATCGCGAGGAGCGCGACAATGAGCGTTCGGGTGGCCGCGATGCGCGCCGCAAGCCCGAGCGCAAGGATGACCGGCGCAGCGACAAGCGGGATGATCGTCGTGACGACCGCCGCGACGCGCCGGCTGCACGGCCAGCGCCGCATAGCCGCCGTCAGGAACCCGATGATGGTCCGGACGATGGCTGGAACGGTCCGGTGCCCGAATTCCTGAACTTCGGTTTTGGCGGCTGAACGGCGCCACGCTGAGGGTAAGGCCATGTCCGCAATTCCAGGTGTTGGCGCTTTCGCGATCGTGCCCAGCAATGACGTCGCGGTCGCGCTGGCCTTCTGGGAAAGGCTGGGCTTCGCGCGGGTCGGCGGCGATCACCATTATCATATCATGGAAGGGTGGGGGTGCGAGGTGCATCTGACCCAGGCCGGCGCGCCGCCCTGGGATGTACCGGCGCATAATCCCTTTGGCGTCTATCTGCGCACGCCCGATGTGGCGGCGATCGCGGCGCTGGTCGATGATCTGATCATACGGCCGGGCGGCATTTTGCGCCATCGCGAATGGGGACTGTATGAGGTCGGGATCAACGGGCCGGATGGGCTACTGGTGCGCATCGGCTGGCCGTCCGAACTGATCGAAGACGCCTGATCCTACAGCAATCCCTGCGCGCGCAGGCTGCTATGCCCCTGCGCGCCGATGATGATATGGTCATGCACGCCGATGCCCAGCCGCTTGCCGGCCTCGACGATCTGGCGGGTGATCTCGATATCCTGCTTGCTGGGCGATGGATCGCCCGATGGATGGTTGTGGACCAGGATCAGGGCCGCCGATCCTAGTTCCATCGCCCGCTTGATAACCTCGCGCGTATATATGGCCGCCTGGTCGATCGATCCGTCGCCCATATTCTCGTCGCGGATCAGCATGTTGCGGCTGTTGAGATGCAGCACCCGCACGCGTTCGACATGGAGATAGGCCATGTCGGCGCGCAGATAGTCGAGCAGCGCCTGCCAACTGCCAAGCACCGGTCGTTCCGCCACATCGTTGCGCAGCATCCGCAGCGCGGTTGCCTGAACGATCTTGATCGCGGCGACGCTGGTGTCGCCCATGCCGGCCACCCGTGCGATCGCCTGCCAGTCGGCCGCCATCAATCCTCCGATCCCGCCAAATTCACGCAGCAGCAGCCGGGCCAGCGGCTTGGTGTCGCGACGGGGGATGGCAAGGGCGAGCAGATATTCGATCAGTTCATGGTCGAGCAGTCCGTCGCCGCCTTCGGCCAGACGCTGGCGCAGGCGGGCGCGATGACCGGCGCCATCCTGGCTCGCGCGTTCGTCTTTTTCGGTCATGCTGGCGATCCCCCATTCCCCGGCAAATGAAGGCTAGGCTTTGCGGATTTCGTGGGCAAGGCTATTTCAGGGGTGGATATTTCCAATGGGTCGGACGTTATGGATGCGTTACGGACCTGAAGTGCGAGCGAAAGTCGGGGTTGGCCAGGCAGATGGAAGACGAGAACGGCGAAGCCGAAATTCGCCGGGGCTGGCTGCGCTGGCTGGGTGTCGGGACGGGTTCGCTCGGCCTGGTGCTGGTCGCGCTGTGGACGCAGCGCGCGCCGATCGCCGAGAATTTCGTCAATCGCGAACTCAACCGGCGCGGGGTCCAGGCCAATTATGACCTGACGCAGGTGGGCCTGCGCACCCAGCGGATCGAGAATGTCGTGCTGGGCGATCCGGCACGGCCGGACCTGACCGCTCGTTGGGTGGAGGTCGACATCGCCTTTTCCGGCGTGACGCCGCAGGTGGCGGCGGTGCGCGCCGGTGGCGTGCGGATGCGCGGCGCCTATCGCGACGGCGTGCTGACGCTGGGCGAGCTGGACAAGTTTCGCGATCCCGATTCGACGGCCCCCTTCGCCATGCCCGACCTGCTGCTTCATCTGCGCGACGCGCAGTTGCGGCTGGATACCGATGCGGGGGCAGTCGGCATGCAGATCGATGGTAACGGCAATCTGAAATCGGGTTTCCGCGGCAAGTTGGCCGCTGCCATGCCCAGGGCAAGGATGGCCGGCTGTGGCGTGGCCAAGGCCAGTGCCTGGCTGGATGTGGCGATGGTGGACGGCCGGCCGCACCTGCGCGGGCCGATCAAGAGCGATGCGCTGGCTTGCGCCGACATGGCGATGGCTGCGCCGACGGCCGAGATCGATTTGTGGCTGGGGCAGGGGCTGGACCGCTGGAACGGATCGGCCAAGCTGGCGGGCGAGGCGCTCAAGGCGCAGGGCATGCTGCTGGCGGCGCCAGCCGGTCGGATCGAGTTCGACGGTACGGCCAGGGCCATGGCGGGGCGGGCGCGGATCGGCACACGCGCCTTTTCCGGTGCCGGGGTGCTGGCGGGGCCAACCGAACTGGCCGGTGACTGGACGCTGCGCGGCGGTGATGCCACCTTCAGCGGCGATCTGATCGCGCGGAACGGGCGGATGGCCGGGCGCGATCCGCTGGCGGCTTTGCGCACGTCGACGGCTGGCACGCCGGTGGCGCCGCTGGCCCTGCGGTTGGCGGATGCGGCACGGCGGGCCGGGGCGGATAATCTGCTGCGGGCGCGGGTGGCGCTGGCGCAGAAGGGCGATGCCGGCAGTCTGGTGCTGACCGATACCGAATTTGCAGCGCGCAGCGGCGCGCAGGTGACGGTGGCGCGGGACGGCCGGGTGACGCTGGCCTGGCCGGGCAAGGGCGGCGCGGCGATCGACTGGGCGCTGGACGGCGCGATCACGTCGCAGGGCGGGGGCCTGCCCAAAGCGGCGCTCCGACTGGCCCGCCGCGTCGGCGGCGGTTTTGGCGGGCAGCTGTTCATCGATCCCTACACGGCCGACGGCGCCCGGCTGGCGTTCGAGCCTGTCCGATTCGTTGCCGGGCCGAAGGGCGATACGCGCTTCACGACCGCATTGCGGCTGGATGGACCGCTGCCCGATGGGGCGGTTCGCGGTCTTGGCCTGCCGATCGATGGCCGGCTGGCGCCCAATGGCGCGATCGCGATCAACGAACATTGCGCGCCACTGACCTTGCTGGAAGCGCGCTATGGCAGCTTCGCGCTGGGGCAGGCCCGGCAGACGCTCTGCCCACTACCCAATTCGGCGCTGTTCGCCATGGGGCCGGGCGGCATGAAGGGCGGTGCGGAGCTTCGCAATGTGGCGCTGAACGGGCGAAGCGGCGATAGCCCGATGCGGCTCCAGGCGGACAATGCCCGGTTGATATTGGGCCAGACCGGCTTCACCCTGGGCAATGCAGACTTCGCCATCGGCCCGGAGGATGCGCCGGTTCACCTGTCTGCGACGAGCGTCACCGGTGCGGCGACGAAGGAAGGCTTTGCCGGCGACATCAAGGGCGCGGGCGGGCGGATCGGCACCGTGCCGCTGATCGTCGAGCAGGGGGCGGGCGGCTGGGCCTTTGCCAAGGGGGCGCTGTCGCTCAAGGCGGCGATGCAGGTGCGCGATGCGCAGCCTTCGGTGCGCTTCAACCCGCTGTCTGTGCCTGACTTTGCCTTGGCGATGAAGGATGGCCGAATCACCGCGACCGGCACGCTGCAGGTGCCGGGCAAGGGTGCCACGGTGGCACGCGCCGATATTGCGCATGACCTAGGCAGCGGGAAGGGGCGTGCCGACCTGACCGTGCCGGACCTTGACTTCGGGCCGGGATTGCAGCCGGAGGAACTGACGCCGTTGACGCTTGGCGTGATCGCCAATGTCGCTGGCCGCGTGACCGGCGAGGGGCATATCCGCTGGACCGGTTCCGATGTCAGCAGCGATGGCGTCTTCCGGACCGATCGGCTGGATCTGGCGGCGGCCTTCGGCCCGGTCGAGGGACTGTCTGGCGAGATCCGCTTCTCCGACCTGCTTAACATGGTGACGCCGACCGGACAGGAGGCGCGAATCGCGCTGGTCAATCCGGGCGTCGAGGCACGCGATGGCACGATCCGCTATCGCCTGGGTGCCGGGCAGAAGGTGCATATCGAGGGCGGCGGCTTTCCTTTCTCGGGCGGCGAACTGGTGCTTCTGCCGACGACCATGGACTTTGGTGCCGATGTCGACCGATATCTGACCTTCCGGGTCATCGGCCTCGACGCTGGTGCCTTCATCCAGGCGATGGACCTCAAGAACGTGTCGGCCACCGGCACGTTTGACGGCATCATGCCGCTAATCTTCAATGCGCAGGGCGGGCGGGTTGCCGGCGGCGTGCTGGTCGCGCGGCAGCAGGGCATGGCGCCGCTGATCATGCCCGAGGGGGTGCTGCCGAGCATCCCCTGCGACCCCACGCGCCAGTCCGGCGTGCTGTCCTATGTGGGGCCGGTGTCGAACGAACAAGTCGGAGTTATGGGCAAGGTCGCCTTCGACGCGCTGAAGGATCTGCAATATAAATGCCTCACCATCCTGATGGATGGCGCGCTGGATGGCGAGATGGTGACCAATGTGGTGTTCAACGGCGTCAACCGGGGCCAATTGGGCGGTGCGCCGCAGGGGATAGCGAAAAGCTTCGTCGGCCTGCCCTTCATCTTCAACGTGCGGATTTCCGCGCCTTTCCGCGGCCTGATGAAATCCGCCCAATCCTATGTCGATCCGTCGCAGGTGATCCGCGACCAGATTGGCGAGGATGCCCAGCAGAAGATGCGCGCACAAAGCGCGGCCGATCTGCAATCTGGTCTTGCGGTTCAGCCTGCGGCAAGCGAGACTGTGTCAAATACGGAGCCGAAATGAAGATAGCAGCAATCATGATGGCCGGTCTGGCCGCTTCGGCCCTGGGGGGCTGCATCCAGGTCAAGGCCCCGGACAAGCCGATCGAGATCAATCTGAACGTGAAGGTCCAGCAGGAGGTTGTCGTCCGTCTGGAGAAGGACGCCAAGGATCTGATCAACAATAACCCGGAGTTGTTCCCGCAATGACACGCAAGTTCATGCTGGCCGCCGCTGTGCTGGGCGGTCTGGTTCTGGCCGGTGCCGCGCAGGCCCAGGGTGGTGCGGCCGCCGCGATCTCAGCCGGCACGGTGGGCGAGCAGGCCGATGGCTATCTGGGCATCGCCGGCACGGTGGGCGCGGATGTGCGGGCCGAGGTCGAATCGATCAACATCAAGCGCCGCGCCGTCTATACCGATCTTGCCGGCAAGCGCGGCGTGACAGTGCAGGATGTGGCGGCCGCAACCGGTTGCCAGACGCTCAGCAGCCGGGTGAAGCCGGGGCAGGTCTATCGCGTCGGCGGTGGTGCCTGGCAGACCAAGGGCGCCGGGGCGATCTCTTTGCCGGCCTATTGCGCCACCGCAGGCCAGTAAAACAAGCGTGGCTGGCGGACTTTGACCGCCAGTTCGTCTGGGCAGGATAATCTCCTGCCCAAGTATAGTTGACTATCCGTCATCCCCTTTCTAAACGGGCCGCGCCTTGACGGGTGCAGCCGCAAGCGCCATGCCGCCTGCCATTGGGTTTCAGCCTGATGGAAGGATTGGCAATGGTTGCGGGTGAATCCGGGCAGGACCCGGCGGGGGAAGATGCGCGGATCGCTTCACTGGAAGCGAGAATTGCGCAGGCGGAACATGCCGAGCAGGTCAGACAGGGGACGAAGGTGCAGCAGGCGGACGATGGTTCGCGTCTGGGCAACAGGGTTCTCGCAGAGCTGATCGGTGGTCTTGTCGGTGGTGCGTTGATCGGCTGGGTTCTCGACCGGCTGCTTGGCACATCCCCATGGCTCCTGCTTGTCTTCCTCGGTCTCGGGATCGTGGCGGCGTTCAGGAACATCATCAGATTGACGACGACGAAGCGTTCCGATCAATAGGGGCGCTTTTGTCTTAGTCCGAATATTAGACGGTACAGGGGTCCAAGTGGCAGAATCCGGCAAAATCGATCCGATGCATCAGTTTGCGATCGAACCGCTGTTCGGTACCGATCACCTGTCCATCGGCGGCTTCAACATCGCCTTCACCAACAGTGCGCTCTATATGGTCGCTGCTGCGGTGGTGCTGTGGATCTTCGTGATCGGTGGCATGAAGCGCGAACTGGTGCCTGGTCGTTGGCAGATGGCGGTCGAATATTTCACCGGCTTCATCAAGAATCTGCTGATCTCGAACGTGGGCGAGGGCGGCAAGAAGTACATTCCCTATGTCTTCTCGCTCTTCATGTTCATCCTGATGGCCAACCTTCTGGGTCTGCTGCCGCTGGGTCTGGTCGGGGTCCACCCCTTCACCTTCACCAGCCACTTCACCGCCACCGGCGTGCTGGCGATCATGAGCTTCTCGATCGTGCTGATCGTTGGCTTCTGGAAGCATGGGCTGCACTTCTTCTCCCTGTTCGTGCCGCACGGCACGCCCCTGCCGATGATCCCGGTCATTTTCCCGATCGAGCTGATCTCGTTCATGGTGCGTCCGTTCAGCCTGGGCCTGCGACTGTTCGTGGCGATGACCGCCGGACACGTGCTGCTCAAGGTGCTGGCCGGCTTCGTCATCAACAGCTCGAATGCTGGCCCCGGTTTCGGTCTGACCGTCGGTGCTGCCAGCTTCGTGCTGATGGTCGGTATCAGCGCACTCGAAGTGCTGGTCGCCGTGATCCAGGCCTATGTGTTTGCGCTGCTGACCTCGGTCTACATCAACGACGCCGAAAACCTGCACTGAGTTTTCGTACATTCTTCAACGCTTAATTGGTTTAGAAAAAGGAGTTTAGAACATGGACGCAGAAGCCGCAAAGCTGCTCGGTGCTGGCCTGGCCGCGATCGGTGCGGGCATTGCCGCCCTCGGTGTGGGCAACGTCTTCAGCTCGTTCCTCGAAGGCGCGCTGCGCAATCCGGGTGCCGCTGACGGCCAGCAGGGTCGCCTGTTCATCGGCTTCGCCGCCGCCGAACTTCTGGGTCTGCTGGCGTTCGTTATCGCCATGATCCTGGTCTTCGTGGCCTAAAGATCGACGGGGCGGGCAGCCTGGCTGCCTGCCCCTTGACGACCGCCCCCTTTTCGGACGGATAAAAATGCCTCAAATCGCGCAAATCGCCGATACCTATGCTTCCCAGATCTTCTGGCTGCTGCTGACGTTCGGCTTCGTCTTCTTCGTCATCGGCCGCGGCATGGTGCCCAAGGTGCAGGCGACGGCCGACGCGCGCGACGCGAAGATTTCGGGTGATCTCGATGCTGCCAAGGCAGCCTTCGCCCGCGCCGACGAAGCGGAAGCGGACTATCGCGTCCGTGATGCCGAAAGCCGCACCGCCGCCCAGGCGACGCTGGCCAAGGCGAAGGCGGATGCCGCCAAGGCTTCGGAAGCGAAGCTGGCCGCCGCCGATGCGGAGATCCAGGACAAGATCGGCGCTGCCGAAGCCCGGATCAAGACCGCCACGGATGCCGCCATGGCACAGATTGAAACCGTCGCCGCCGATGCGGCGCGCGACATGGTCGTCCGGATTTCCGGCGTGGAAGCGTCGGACGAAGCGGCCCGCAACGCAGTAAAGGCGGCACTGGCTCATGGCTGAGGCAGCAGTAGAGCATAGCGAGGCGCAGGCCCCGCACCTCAATCAGGCAATCCACGCCGAAGGCATGGAGCCGGTTGGCACCGTGGCGCATGAAGGCGTCGCGCCGCATACCGATCCCAAGGCGGTCGGCATGGACGCGACCGCCTGGGTCAGCCTGGCGATGGCGGTGTTCATCGTCATTCTGCTGATCAAGAAGGTGCCCAGCCTGATCGGCGGAGTTCTGGATGGCCGGATCGCCCAGATCAAGGAACAGCTGGCCGAAGCATCCAAGCTTCGTGCCGAAGCCGAAGCGCTCAAGGGCGAATATGAAGCCAAGCTGGCCGCTGCGGCCGGCGAAGCCGACGCCATGCGCAAGTCGGCCGAGCATGAAGCCGAAACGCTTCTGTCCGATGCCAAGGTGCAGGCTGCCGATCTGGTCGCCCGTCGTCAGAAGATGGCAGAAGACAAGATCGGTGCGGCTGAGCGCAGCGCACTGGCCGACATTCGTGCCAAGGCGGTGAAGGCCGCTACCGGCGCTGCCGCCGCCCTGATTGCCGAAGGCCATGATGCCAAGGCGGACAAGGCGCTGGTCGATGATGCGATCAAGGGTCTTGGCTCGGTCGCCTGATCGAAACAGGTAGAATTAGCAAAAGGGTCGGCACCGAAAGGCGCCGGCCCTTTTTGTTTGGATCAGATTAGGGTGCTGTCCGTCCATTCGGATCGCAGCATCCGCATGATCGCGGTATCCCATCGCGCATCGCCGACCCGGACGGAGGACAGGCGGACGCCTTCGGTCACGAAGCCCAGCCGCTCATAGCTGCGGATGGCGGGCCGGTTCCAGGCATAGACATTGAGTTCCAGTCGCTCGACGGCGTCGAAGGCAAAGGCGCTGGCGAGCGCAAGGCGTAGCATCGGCACCGCCAAACCCCGGCCCCGCGCATCGGGCGCGATCGCGACCCGGCCCAGCGTGGCATTGCCGTTGCGCCAGTCGAAGGCGATCTGGACATGGCCGACAAGCTGACCGTCGTCCTGCGCCATCCAGCACAGGCGTGCGGGCGGATCGCTGCGGCCTTCATCCAGCATCGCCGTCATCTGCTCGTCGGACAGCGGGAAATGGACAAAGGGGCCGCCCCACTGAACGACGTCCGCGTCGCTGTCGAACCAGCCGGACAGGATGGGGAAATGATCGGGGGTGAAGGGAAGGAGGACCAGCATCAGGTCGGGATAGAGCGGCGGCTGACGAGCGCCACGGCCGATCGCGGCAAAGTGGCGCCATATAGGAAAAAAAGGGCGACCTTTCGGCCGCCCTTCCTTGATACGATCAGGCTGCCAGCGTGGCGTTGTCGATCACGAAGCGATATTTGACGTCGCTCTTCTGCATGCGGGCATAGGCGTCTTCGATATCCTGGATGCGGATCATCTCGATATCGGCGACGATGCCCTTTTCAGCACAGAAGTCGAGCATCTCCTGGGTCTCGGCGATGCCGCCGATCAACGAGCCGGCAATGCTGCGGCGCTTGAAGATCAGCGCGCCGACATTGGGCGAGGGGTGAGCATGCTCGGGCACGCCGACCAGCGTCATCGTCCCGTCGCGCTTCAGCAGAGTGGTGAAGGCGTCGAGATTATGGCTGGCCGCGACCGTGTTCAGGATGAAGTCGAAGCTGTTGGCGTGGGCCTGCAATTCCTCGGCATTGCGCGAGACGACGACTTCGTCCGCGCCCAGGTCCAGCGCGTCCTGGCGCTTGGATTCCGAGGTGGTGAAGGCGACGACCTTGGCGCCCATGGCATGGGCCAGTTTGATGCCCATATGGCCCAGGCCGCCAATGCCGACGATGCCGACCTTCTGGCCGGGGCCGACCTTCCAGTGGCGCAGCGGCGACCAGGTGGTGATGCCCGCGCACAGCAGCGGCGCTACGGCAGCGAGCTGATCGGCGGGGTGGCTGATCTTCAGGACGAACTTGTCCTTCACCACGATATTCTGCGAATAGCCGCCGAGCGTGTGGCCCGGCGCATCATCGGTCTTGCCATTATAGGTGCCGACAAAGCCGCTCTCGCAATATTGCTCCAGCCCTTCGTCGCAGGAGGGGCAGCCCTGGCAGCTGTCGACCATGCAGCCGACGCCGACCGTGTCGCCGACCTTGAAGGCGCTGACATGATCGCCAACCGCGGTCACATGGCCGACGATTTCGTGGCCGGGAACGCAGGGATAGAGGGTGCCGTCCCATTCGGAACGGACCTGGTGCAGATCCGAATGGCAAACGCCGCAATAGGCGATATCGATCGCGACATCATGCGGACCGACGGCGCGGCGTTCGATGTCGAGGGCTTCGAGCGGCTTGTCGGCGGCGTTGGCGCCATAGGCTTTGGTGGCCATGGGGATGTCCCTTTGCTTGAGGTTCGCGGTGTGCAGGGCATATGCCCCTCCGCTGCTATTCTTGGATGGGCGCGGGCCGTGGGACGGCCTGTGCCTGTCCCATGTAGGAAGTCGACAGGCTGTTGATTAGGCCGGCTTTCGGCAACACAGCCATGAATGGCAATCATGAATGCCGGTGTTGGCCGCCCTTTGTTCCACACCGCCATTGCGATCCGCGCCGGTGCCGCTATCTCTGCGGCCATGTCGCAGCCGCAATCCCCCGACCGTTTCAACGAAGACAAGGCGACCTATACCGTCACCGGCAGCCAGCCCGATATCGATGCGGGCGTGGAGGCGATCCGCACGACGCTCAAGACCTTGCCGACCCGGCCCGGCGTCTATCGGATGCAGGATGCGCGCGGCGACGTCCTCTATGTCGGCAAGGCGCGGGCGCTGAAGAACCGGGTCGCCAATTATACCCAGGTCGACCGGCTGCCCAACCGGCTGCGGCGCATGGTGGCGCAGACGCGCAGCATGACGATCGTCACCACCAACAGCGAAGCCGAAGCGCTGCTGCTGGAGGCGCAACTCATCAAGCGCTATCGCCCGCCCTATAATGTCCTGCTGCGCGACGACAAAAGTTTCCCCTTCATCCTGTTGCGCGAGGATCATGCCTTTCCTCGCGTGCAGAAGCATCGCGGTGCGCGCAAATATAAGGGGCGCTATTATGGCCCCTTCGCCAGCGCCGGATCGGTGACGCGGACGATCAACGCGCTGCAAAAGCTGTTCCTGCTGCGGTCCTGTACCGACAGCTTCTTCGCCAATCGCTCGCGGCCCTGCCTGCTGTACCAGATCAAGCGCTGCTCGGCGCCCTGCGTCGATCGCATCGACACGGCCGGCTATGCCGAACTGGTGCAGGATGCGCAGGATTTCCTGGGCGGCAAGTCGACCGCCGTGCAGCAGAAGCTGGGCGCGGCGATGGAGGCAGCGGCCGAGGTGCTGGATTTCGAACAGGCGGCGATGATCCGCGACCGGCTGAAGGCGCTGACCTTCATCCAGGGATCGCAGGCGATCAACGCCGAAGGGCTGGGCGACGCCGACATCTTCGCATTGGCGGAGAAGGGCGGATCGATGTGCATCCAGGCCTTCTTCATCCGCGGCGGCCAGAATTGGGGACATCGCAGCTTCTTCCCGGTCCACACCAATGACGTGGCGACCGAAGAGGTGCTGGAAAGCTTCATGGCGCAATTCTACGAGGAAGTGCCGCCGCCCAAGCTGATCCTGACTGACCGTGAGCCGGCCGAATGCGAACTGATGGCGCTGGCGCTCAGCGAAAGGCTGGGCAGCAAGGTTCGGATCGAGGTGCCCCAGCGCGGCGAGCGCACGCGGCTTATCAAACAGGCGCAGCGCAACGCGGTGGAGGCGCTCGACCGGCGTCTGGCCGAGACCACGACCCAGGCCAAGATATTGGACGAGATGGTCGAGGCTTTCGGGCTGGACGGCGTGCCCGACCGGATCGAAATCTACGACAATAGCCATATCCAGGGCGCCCATGCGCTGGGGGCAATGGTGGTCGCCGGGCCGGAGGGCTTCCGCAAGAACGCCTATCGCAAGTTCAACATGAAGAACCCGGACATCTCGAACGACGATTTCGCGATGATGCGTGAGATGTTCGAGCGGCGCTTCGGCCGGGCGGCGCGCGAAGACCCCGATCGCGACGGCGGCGAATGGCCGGACCTGGTGCTGATCGACGGCGGCAAGGGACAATTGTCGGCGGCACGGGCGATGCTGGAGGATATGGGCATCGAGGATGTCTGCATGATCGGCATCGCCAAGGGGCCGCATCATGGCCGCGACGGGCGCGAGGTTTTCCACCTGATGGATGGGCGGGAGGTGAGTTTCCCGATCAATCATCCGTTGCTCTTTTACATGCAGCGCCTGCGCGATGAAGCGCATCGCTTTGCCATCGGCGCGCATCGGGCGAAGCGCAGCAAGGCGATCACCGTGTCGTCGCTGGACGAGGTGCCGGGCATCGGCCCGGCCCGGAAAAAGGCGCTTCTGATGCATTTCGGAACGGCGCGGGCGGTGCGGGATGCCGCGCTGGAGGATCTGCAACGCGCACCCGGCGTGTCGAAGGCGGTGGCCCAGCAGGTCTATGATTATTTCCACGGCTGAAAAATGTGACGATAACGCAATGATTTTTGCTGGCTCATAAGTGTCGCGTTAACAATTGCTGGCGATGTTTCCCCGGCCGATCGGCGGGGGAGACAAGAGTGGGGAACAGGTGGGGGCTCGCGGCTGCGCAATTGGCGACAGTCGGTTTTATGATGGTGGCGGGCGTTTTCGTTCCGCCGGCGCGTGGCGACATGCTCGCCATTCCCCTGACGACGGCCAGCGGCCATGGATTGGCGGCGGGGGTGATTGCGGTCGGCGCGATCCCGATCGGCAAGGGGCAGATCGAGGGGGCATTGGTGGTGCGGGGGGACCGCGACCACCTGGCCTGGCCGATGCTGGCGCGCGGCGTATTGCTGTTGGCGGCGCCCGATTTCCTCTGCGCTGGCAAGGGAGGGCGGGCATGAACGTCGAACGCCCGATGGAAACCATCCGCCTGGCCGGTGCGCGCATGCTGATGTGGCTATTCTGGCTGAATGTGCCGGCACTGATGCTGATCGGCTGGTGGCTGAAGGCACCCGACGCGGAAGTCGGCGCGCTGGCGGCCGCGCTGCTGGCGCTGCTGCCGACCCATATGGTGCGGCAGCGCGACATTTCGGCGCCGGCGCGCATGACGCTGGCGGTGACATCGGTGGCGATCCCGGCGCTCTATGTCTTCCTGCTGCGCGGCCATAGCTGGCAGATGGACATGCATATGGGCTTCTTTGCGGCGCTGGCAGCGCAGACCGTGCTGCTCGATCGGCGGGCATTGCTGGTCGCGGCCGGCGTGACGGCGCTCCACCATCTGATCCTCAACTATAGCTATCCCGCCTGGGTGTTCGCCAGCGAGGGCGATCTGCCGCGGGTGCTGGTGCATGCGCTGATCGTGGTGATCCAGACCCTGATGCTGTTGTGGATCGTGACCTTGCTGACCCAGACCATTCGGCTACAGACCGAGGAACGGCAGCGAAGTGAAGGGCTGCGCAAGGAAGCCGATGCGGCGAAGGAGAGGGCCGAGGTCGCGCTGGCCGAACTGGAGCGGGCGCAGACGATTGCCACCCGACAGCGCGCGATCGAGGAGGCGGCGCGGCGGGCCGAAGAGGCAAGCGAGCGGCGTCGGCTGGTGGCCGATGCGCTGGAGGCGCGGTTGGGCGCGGTGGTCGGCGATCTGGGCCAACTGGCGGGGCAATTGTCGGCCAGCAAGCAATGGCTGTTCGACCTGCTCGATCGCACGACCCAGCGCTCGGCCGAATTGCGCAAGGCCCATGCCCGCGCCGATGGCGATGTTCGCGCGGTGGCGCAGGACACGGAAAAGCTGGCCATTTCGATCAATGGCGTGGGGGGCAGCGCCAGCCACACTCGCGACAATGCATTGCGTGGCGCGATGGCAACCCGTGCGCTGACGCCGGAGGTCGACATGCTGTCGGCGACGGTCGATTCCGCCAGTTCGATCGTCGCGCTGATTTCCCAGATCGCGGCGCAGAGCCGGACCCTGTCGCTCAATGCCGGGATCGAGGCGGCGCGTAGCGGCAGCGAAGTGCGCGGTTTTGCCGTCGTGGCATCGGAGATGAAGAGCCTGGCCGCGCAGACAGCGGAGGCCACCCGCCAGATCGACATCTATCTGCAGGATATTCGCCGCGCGGCCGACAGCGTGTCGGGCGCGATCGATGTCGCGACCCAATCGGCCGATACCATCGACCGGTCGACCGCCGGCATCGTCGATGATGTGGCGGAGCAGATACGCGCCACCGGCGAGATCGCGGCCGCGACCGAGGAGATGGCCCGCCATATCGCCGAAGCAGCGTCTCAGGCCGAAGCGCTGAGCCTGGCGCTGGCGGAGGCGCAATCGGCCATGGGCGAAACCGACGCGGCGGCGACGGCCCTGTCCAGCCGTTCGCAGGAATTGCAGGAAACGGTGCGTAACGTGCTGGAGGAACTGCGCGCCGCTTAGCGCTGGGGCGGATCGCCGGGGAAATTCGCCTTCAGGAAATCGAGCACCAGCCTGGCGCGAGCGGGCAGGCGCTTCAGCGCGGGATGCACCGCCAAAATGTCGATCGGGTCGATCTGGCTGGCGGGGAGGACGCGCACGAGGCGCCCCGCCTCCAGATCGTCCGCGACACGAACTGCGGGCAGCATCGCGATGCCGAGGCCGGCGAGCGCGGCGCGATGCACCGCCTCGCTATTGTCGCTGCGGAACGGGCCGCTGATCAACTGGTCGCGGCCGTCCACGGTCCATTTGGCGGGCAGGTCGCCATAGCCATAGGCGATGCAGCGATGGCTGGGCAGGTCGTCCGCGCTGGTTGGCAGGGCATGGCGCGCGACATAGTCGGGATGGGCGACCAGCATGCGGGGCAGGGCACCGAGCCGATGGACGACCAGCATATCGTCCCCGACCGGGCCGACGCGCAGGGCCAGATCGAGCCGGTCCTGCACCAGATCGCGCTGCCAGTCGGTCATCGCCATGTCGATCCGCAGGCCGGGATGCTGATCGCTCAGCAGGCTCAGCAGGCCGAGATAATAGAGGCCCAGCGCAGTAGTAACGCCGATCCGCACCGTGCCGCTGACATCGCCCTGGACCGGGCGCAATTCCTGTTCGGCCACTTCCAGCGCGTCGACCAGAGTGCGGGCATGGACCAGCAATTGGTCGGCTTCCGGCGTCGGGACCAGCCGGCGCGTGGTGCGATGGAACAGCACGGTACCGAAATGGGCTTCCACCTGATCGAGCCGGCGGGCTATGGTGGTGTGGCTCGCATGCATCTCGGCAGCGACGCGCGTGAAACTGGGCTTTTCGCATAGCCGGATGAACGTGCGGATCGAAAGAAGCAGGTCGCTCATTTGAACATGTCCTGCACAGATATTGTGCCGGGAATCCCTATTGTGCGGAGAACGGAAAAGCCAGACCTAAGCGCCGGCGCAAGGACGCCAGCCAGACATTTAATGGAGACGAGAGGATGGCATCGGATCGTATCGGTCATGCAGGTTTCGCGGCAAAGAGGCGGAGCGCGCAGGACGCGGCTGCCCTGATTGCCGACGGCATGACCGTGGGCATGAGCGGCTTCACCGGATCAGGCTATCCCAAGGCCGTCCCTCTGGCGCTGGCGGACCGAATTACTGCCGCCCATTCCGCTGGTGATCCGTTCCGGGTGAAGGTGTGGACCGGCGCGTCGACCGGGCCTGAACTGGATGGCGCGCTCGCCAAGGCCGACGGCATCGAATTTCGCCTGCCCTATAATAGCGATCCGATTGCCCGCGAGCGGATCAACCGCGGCGAGATGCAATATTTCGACATGCATCTGAGCCAGGTCGCGCCGATGGCGTGGCAGGGCTTCCTGGGCGAACTGGATGTCGCCGTGGTCGAAGTGACCGGCATCACCCCCGACGGCCTGCTGATCCCGTCCGCTTCGGTCGGCAACAACAAGACCTGGCTCGATCGCGCCAAGGGTGTGATCCTGGAGGTCAATAGCTGGCAGAATGCCGCGCTCGAAGGGATGCACGACATTTATTACGGCACGGCGTTGCCGCCCAGCCGCGTGCCGATCCCGCTGACCCGCGCCGACGATCGCATCGGCGAACCCTATTTCAGGGTCGATCCCGCCAAGGTGCTGGCGGTGGTCGAAACCGACTCGCCGGATCGGAACGCGCCCTTCACCCCGCCCGATGACAGTGCGCGGGCGATTGCCGGCCATCTGCTCGAATTCCTGGGCCATGAAGTGAAGATGGGCCGCATCCCGGCGTCGCTGCTGCCGCTCCAGTCGGGCGTCGGCAATATCGCCAATGCCGTGCTGACCGGCCTGATCGACGCGCCGTTCGACAATATGGTCTCCTATACGGAGGTCATCCAGGACGGCATGCTCGACCTGCTGGAATCCGGCAAGCTGCGCATGGCGAGCGCCACCGCCTTCTCGCTCAGTCCCGAGGCGGCGGCGCGGCTCAATGCCGACATGGCCCGCTTCCGCAACAAGATGATCCTGCGCCCGCAGGAAATCAGCAACCATCCCGAACTGGTCCGCCGCCTGGGCTGCATCGCCATGAACGGCCTCATCGAGGCGGACATTTATGGCAATGTGAACTCCACCCACGTCATGGGATCGCGTATCCAGAACGGCATCGGCGGATCGGGCGACTTTGCCCGCAACGCCTATCTGTCGATCTTCATGACGCCCTCGACCGCCAAGCAGGGCAAGATTTCGGCGATCGTGCCGCATGCCAGCCATGTCGACCATATCAACCAGGATGTGCAGGTGATCGTCACCGAGCAAGGGCTTGCCGACCTGCGCGGGCTGGCGCCGCGCCTGCGGGCCGAGCTGATCATCAACAATTGCGCCCATCCCGATTATCGCCCGATGCTGAAGGATTATTTCGCGCGCGCTATGAAGGGCAGCTACGGCCTCCAGTCCCCGATGCTGCCGGCCGAGGCCTTCGCTTGGCATCAGCGCTTCATCGATACCGGCACGATGATGCCGGGCTGATCATAAGCGGCCCGGCGCAGCCTGACCTGTGCCGGGCCACTGATCATTGCTGTTCGATTGCCGCTTTTCGACATATTTCCGCTGAGGGAACCGGGAGCCATGCCGTCCGCTTGACCTGCATATTCGCAGCACGGACCTATCATGGATTTCCTGACGACTGACTTTCTCGACAAGCCCATCTGGATGTGGGCGCTCTTCCTGACGATCATCATCGCGCTGCTGGCGCTGGATCTGGGCGTGCTGCATCGCAAGCAGCGCGAGATCGGCGTGCGCGAGAGCGTGAAGCTGGCCGGCTTCTACATCGCCATTGGCCTCGCCTTTGGCGGCTGGATCGCCTGGCAGATGGGGCAGGAGGCGGCGGTCGCCTATCTGACCGGCTTCGTCGTCGAAAAATCGTTGGCGCTCGACAATGTCTTCGTCATCGCGATGATCTTCTCCTTCTTCCATGTGCCGCGCCGCTATCAGCATGAGGTGCTGTTCTGGGGCATCATCGGCGTCATCGTCCTGCGCGCGATCATGATCGGGCTGGGGGCGGCGCTGGTCCAGAATGTCTCCTGGGCGCTCTATTTCTTCGCGACGATCCTGATCTTTACCGGCATCCGCATGTTGTGGACGGTGGGCAAGGAACAGACGATGGAGGGCAACCGGCTGCTCGGTTTCCTGCGCCGTCACATGCGCGTGACCGATCGGGTGGAGGGCGACCATTTCTTCGTGCGCCAGCCGGCCGAGCCGGGTGGCAAGCCGCTGCTCCATGCGACGCCGCTGTTCTTGGCGCTGGTGATGATCGAGATTGCCGACGTCATCTTTGCGGTGGATTCTGTGCCAGCGATCTTCGCCATCACCACCGATCCCTTTCTGGTCTATACCTCCAACATCTTCGCGATCCTGGGGCTGCGCGCGCTCTATTTCGCGCTGGCGGCGGCGGTCCACCGCTTCCATTATCTCAAATATGCGCTGTCGGTGGTGCTGATCTTCATCGGCGCCAAGATCTTCCTGGCTGATGCGCTGGGGCTGGAAAAGATCCCGCCGGCCTTTTCCCTGCTGGTGACGGCCGGGGTGCTGGGCGCGGGCATTGGCCTGTCGCTGTGGCGCACCCGTGGCGAGGCGCAGCCGCAACATTAAATTTGGCACGAATGCCGGATCGTCGATAGGAAGGCGCCATGCCCGTTCTCATCACATCCGGCATCGTCTGCGCGCTGCGCGCCCATGGCGAACATGGCGCGGTCGCGCGGCTGCTGACGCCCGACCATGGGCTGGTCGCGGGCTATGTGCGCGGCGGGCGGTCGCGGGCGCTGCGCCCGGTGCTGCTGCCGGGCAATGCGGTGAAGGCCGAGTTTCGCGCTCGCACCGAGGATCAACTGGCCAGTCTGACGGTCGAACTGGAGCATAGCCGCGCGCCTCTGCTGGGGGAGCCGTTACCGGCGGCAGCGATCGACTGGGCCTGCGCACTGACGGCGGCCGCTTTGCCGGAGGGAACGCCCTATCCGACGCTCTACGAAGCGCTGGACGGCGTATTAGGCGCGGTCGAGGCGGCGCCGGCGGCGCGGGGCTGGGCGGCGGCTTTGGTCCGCTACGAATTGCTGTTGCTGGCGGAACTGGGGTTTGGCCTTGATCTGAGCCGCTGCGCCGCCACCGGCGCCGCCGACGACCTGGCCTTTGTCAGCCCGCGCAGCGCAGCGGCGGTCAGCCGGGCAGGGGCGGAGGGCTATGAGGCGCGCCTGCTGCCGCTGCCGCCTTTCCTGTTGCAGGGCGGGGCTGGCGACTGGCCGCAGATCATGGATGGATTGCGTCTGACCGGCTTCTTCCTGGAGCGGTCCGTGCTGACCGAAAGGCGGGCCGATGTGATGGCCGCGCGTGAAAGACTGGTCGATCGGCTGAAAAGAGCGGTTGCGTAACGCGCGCAGTTTTTGCAAGGGCGGGCGCGCCGTTTCCGCATTCTCCGTTCGCCCGCTGGGCAGCGGCGGCCATTTTCTTTCGCGGAACCGTGCTGGCAGAGATTTAGAAAGAGGTTTCCCATGTTGATCGCCCTGTTCCCTGGAGATGGTATCGGCCCCGAGATCGTCGCGCAGGCGAAGCGCGTGCTTGATGCGCTGGCGATCGACGGCCTCACCTATGAAGAGGGTCTGGTCGGTGGTTCGGCCTACAAGGCGGTCGGCCATCCGCTGCCGCCCGAGACGTTGGACATCGCCAAGCGCGCCGACGCCATCCTGTTCGGCGCGGTCGGTGATCCGGATTGCGACTCGCTGGAACGCCATCTGCGTCCGGAGCAGGCGATCCTGGGCCTGCGCAAGGAACTGGGTCTCTTCTCCAACCTGCGCCCGGCCAAGGTATTCCCCGAACTGGCGCATGAAAGCGCGTTGAAGCCCGAAGTGGCCGGATCGATCGACCTGCTGATCGTGCGCGAGACCAATGGTGACGTCTATTTCGGCGAGAAGGGCATGCGCACCACCGCCGATGGCCTGCGCGAAGGTTATGACATCATGTCGTACAATGAGGCCGAGGTGCGCCGCATCGCCCATGCCGGCTTTCAGGCTGCCCGCGCCCGTCGCGGCAAGCTCTGCTCGGTTGACAAGGCCAATGTGCTGGAAACCAGCCAGCTGTGGCGCGACGTGGTGATCGAGGTGTCGGCCGAATATCCTGACGTCGCCTTGACCCACATGTATGTCGACAATGCCGCGATGCAGCTGGTCCGCAATCCCGGCCAGTTCGATGTCATCGTCACCGGTAATATGTTCGGTGATATCCTGTCGGATCAGGCGAGCATGTGCGTGGGCTCGATCGGCATGCTGGCATCGGCGACGCTCAACGGCAGCGGCCAGGGCCTTTATGAACCGATCCATGGGTCCGCGCCCGACATTGCCGGCCAGGGCAAGGCCAATCCGCTGGCGACCATCCTGTCGGCGGCGATGATGCTGCGTTACTCGCTGAACCTGCCCGAGCCGGCCGACCGGATCGAGGCGGCGGTGGCCAAGGCGCTGGCAGCCGGTGCCCGCTCGCCGGATCTGGGCGGCACGATGAACACGGTGGAAATGGGCGACGCGGTTCTCGCCGCGCTTTAATTCCGCTTCGGTTCGTCGCATTTGGATGACGTGAACGTAAAGTTTCTTCGTTTCCGGTCGATATGAGCGGTGAATGGGGACGCAAATGCCGACTGAACTGATTGAAGACCATCATGCCCTGCGGGGCATGATGCGGGATTTTGCCAGCATGATGGACGATGACGTCCGCGACATGGCACTCCTGACCCGCTGGCGCATCCGCTTCGCCCAACTGTTCCGCGACCATATGGGGCGTGAGGACATGCTGGCGCGGGGCTTGCGCCAGGGTCCGCTGGCGATGGACGCCGAGCCGATCGTGCATCAGCATGGCCGCACCATGGTGGCCCTGTTCCTGCGCTACAGCGACCATATCAAGCAATGGACGCCTGCCCAGATCATGGCTGACTGGGATGGCTATCGCCGGGGCACCTTGGGGCTGCAGGACATGCTCTATGACCATATGGAGTGGGAAGAGGCGCATCTGCATCCGCTGATCGAGGGCAGGGTGCGGAGGGCCGCCTAGACCTTGATCGCTTCAGGCTGAATCTGCCTGAAGCGTGAATCAAGGTCTAGCATCCAAGAATAGAGCCTGATTCACGCTATCGGTGAAAGCGCAAGGCGCTTCCGCCTCAAACGATCAGGCTCTAGGGGGCCAATTCGCGCATATCGGTCCTGTTGGCTCTTCCGCACGCCAGCTAGGCAGCGGCATGGACGACTTTTCCTTGCCCAGCCTTCGTGCCGCCGCCGCCATGGTTCATGACCAGGTGCCGCCGACCCCGCAATATGCCTGGCCGCTGCTGGCCGGGCGGATCGGCGTTGAAACCTGGGTCAAGCATGAGAACCACACGCCCACCGGCGCCTTCAAGGTGCGCGGCGCCATCACCTATATCGACTGGCTGCGACGCACTCATCCCGAAGTAACCGGCATCATCACCGCGACCCGCGGCAATCATGGCCAGGCGCAGGTGCGCGCGGCCCGTGCCGCCGGGTTGCAGGCGACGATCGTCGTTCCCCATGGCAATGCGCTGGAAAAGAATGCGGCGATGCGCGCATTCGGCGCGACGCTGATCGAACATGGCCATGATTTCGACAGCGCCAAGGCGGAGGCGGTGCGCCTGGCCGCCGAGCATGGGCTGTTCATGGTCCCGGCCTATCATGCGCAACTGGTGCGCGGTGTCGCCAGCTATGGGCTGGAACTGTTTGATGCGGTACCGGACCTCGACACCGTCTATGTCCCCGTCGGTTGCGGATCGGGCCTGTGCGCCACGATTGCGGCAAGGGATGCGCTGGGCCTCAAGACCAAGGTCGTCGGCGTCGTGTCCGCCCATGTCGATGCTGCCAAGCGCTCGTTCGAGGCAGGGCAATTGCTGACCAGCCCGACCGCCTATACCTTTGCCGATGGCGTCGCCGTCTGCACCCCGGTCCAGGCCGCGCTCGACTATTTCGGGCCGCGCGCCGACCGCTTCGTTGGCGTCACCGATGACGAGGTGGCGGACGCCATCCGCATCTATTGGCAGGATACCCATAATCTGGCCGAGGGCGCCGGTGCGGTGGCGCTGGCCGCGCTGATCCAGGAAAAGGAGCGGATGCGCGGCAAGAAGGTTGCGGTTATCCTCTCGGGCGGTAATGGCGACATGAGCCAGATGGCACAGATATTGGGCGGCGAAACGCCGCGCGTCACGACGGATATGCGGAAGGCGATATGAAGCGGAAGAGCGGGCAGAACCCTGAGATCACCAAGAGCTGGAAGCCCGCGACGCTGGCCATCCGGGGCGGCACCGCGCGCACCGAATATGGCGAGACGTCCGAGGCTTTGTTCCTGTCCAGCGGCTATTGCTACGACCGGGCCGAAGACGCTGCTGCGCGCTTCGCCGGCGAACAGCAGGGCATGACCTATAGCCGGCTGCAGAACCCGACCGTCGAGATGCTGGAGCAGCGCATTGCCCTGCTGGAAGGCGCCGAAGCCTGTCGCGCCACCGCGACCGGCATGGCGGCCATGACCGCGGCCCTGCTGTGCCAGCTTCAGGCCGGCGACCATGTCGTCGCGGCCAAGGCGGCCTTTGGCTCCTGCCGCTGGCTGGTCGACACGCTGCTGCCCAAGTTCGGCATCGCGACGACGACGATCGACGGCAGCGACGTCGCGGCCTGGGAAGCGGCGGCACAGCCCAATACCAAGGTCTTCTTCTTCGAGACGCCGGCCAACCCGACCATGGACGTGGTCGACATCGCCGCCGTCTGCGCGATCGCCAGGGCACGCGGCATCACCACCGTTGTCGATAATGCCTTCGCCTCGCCCGCATTGCAGCGGCCGATGGAATTCGGCGCCGATGTCGTCGCCTATAGCGCGACCAAGATGATGGACGGGCAGGGTCGCGTGCTGGCCGGCGCCATCTGCGGCAGCCGCGACTGGATTGACAATGTGCTGCTGCCCTTCCACCGCAACACCGGCCCGACGCTCAGTGCGTTCAACGCCTGGGTGGTGCTGAAGGGGCTGGAGACGCTGGACCTGCGCATTCGCCGCCAGAGCGAGAATGCGCTCAAGGTTGCCCAGTTCCTGGAAACCCGCCTGCCCAAGGTCAATTATCCGGGGCTGGAGAGCCATCCCCAGCACGCGCTGGCGATGCGGCAGATGGATGCGGCCGGGCCGATCTTCTCGCTCTATGTCGGCGGTGGCAGGGCCGAGGCCCATGGCCTGCTCAACGCACTGGAACTGGTCGACATCAGCAACAATATCGGCGACTCACGCTCGCTGATGACCCATCCGGCGTCGACCACCCATTTCGGCATGGCCGAAGAGGCGCGGCTGGAAGTCGGCATCACCGAGGATATGCTGCGCCTGAACGTCGGCCTGGAAGATCCGGACGATGTGATCGCGGACTTCGACCAGGCGCTCAAGACGATAGGGCGTTGACGGAACCGGGCAGGGAGGCGCATGCGGGAAATATGAACGCATTGTTCCCCCTGCACGCGACGACGCGGGACATCATCGTCCATGTCGCCGTGACTTTCCTGCCCGAACAGTCGGAGCCGGACCGGGGGCGCTGGTTCTGGGCCTATCATATCCGGATCGAAAATCAGGGCGAACAGCCGGTGCAACTGCTGAGCCGTCACTGGATCATCACTGATGGGCGGGGCATTCAGCAGGAATTGGAGGGTGAAGGCGTGATCGGGGAACAGCCGGTGGTGCAACCGGGCAAAAGCTATGACTATGTGTCGGGCTGCCCGCTCAACACGGCGACGGGGTCGATGCGCGGCGCCTATACGATGATCGGTTCCGACGGCGAGGCGTTCGAGGTGACCATTCCCCATTTCGCGCTGATCGCGCCGGCGGTGGCCGAATGAAGCGGACCCATTTGCCGCTCAACGGCCTGCGCGTGCTGGATGCTGCGGCGCGTCACCTGTCCTTCACCCGCGCCGCCGACGAACTGGCGGTGACGCCGGCGGCCGTCGGCCAGCAGATCCGCGCGCTGGAGGATATGCTGGGCGTGGTGCTGTTTCGCCGCACGCCCAAGGGGCTGGAACTGACGCCCGAGACCGAGGCGGGGCTGGAAGCGCTGCGCGCCGGTTTCCTGGAGTTCGAGGAAGCGGTGCGGGCGATGCAGGCGGGCCAGTCCAGTTCGTCGCTGACGATCGCGGCGCCGCGCGACATCACCGCCAAATGGCTGCAGCCGCGTCTGGCTGCCTATGCCGCGGGCCAGCCCGGCCTGACCTTCTCGCTGGTCGCCGCCGACGAGGCGCTGGACTTTACCGAGGCCAATCTGGACCTGGCGCTGCGCCTGACCGATGGCGCGGGCGAGCATGAGGGCATCAAGATCGGCGAAACTGCCTTCGTCACCGTGGAAGCGGCGGCGGGCGGGCCGGAGCAGCGGATCGAATGGCCCGGCTGCCCCTCGGGCGACCTGCCCGCCGCGATCCGGGTGGCGGATGCGGGCCTTGCGATCGAGGCGGCGGCGAACGGCTTTGGCCGGGCGAGCGTGCCGCTGCTGCTGGCACAGGCGGATATCGAGAATGGACGGGTGCGCAAGGTGGGCGATGCCCTGCCGACGATGCTCAGCTACTGGCTGATCGCGCCGTTGCCGCAATGGCGCCAGAAGAAGGTCAAGGCGCTGGTCGAGGCGCTCACGGCCTGACCCGGCTTGGCCGGGAAAATAGGATTTCGCCCGCTTAACTTCGCATATTTCCCGCACATTTCGACATTAAATGTCCAACTGGTGATGGATTGTTGCGCGCCCTGCCTATGTCCGTTCGGGCATTTATAGCCGATCGAAGGGATGTAGGACAGGCGCCGGCTCGGGGGATCAGTCGGCGAGCAGGTTGAGTGCGCGCGTCATCAGCATGACGAAATGACCTTCGTCGACGCGGGCGACCGGATCGTTCCAGGCGCCGCTCACCGCATAAAATTGGCCGTCCTGCGCCTGCACCAGGAAGTTCATGGCAATGACGCCGGGTTCGCTGCCGCCCTTATAGCCGAAATAGCGCCAGCGTTTCGCGTTGGCGGGGGCGATGCCCGGATTGACCGCCATGATCGACAGGGCGTCGCCGCCGTTGCGGCGCAGCCAGTCAAGCTGGGCGATTTCCTCCTGCGGGCTGGCGAACCATTCGAGCGTGTCGATCGCCACCGGATTTTCCGACACGGTGCCGACATCGACATGGGCGGCGGTCAGCCGGGCGGCGGCATCCCGTAACAGGGCGCGGCGATCGGCGATGGTCCCGCCCTCATAGCGGCGGCGCAGATCGGCATTGGCCGGCATCTTGAGGGCAAAGGCCTCTGCCGTGGTCAGCATCGGCAGGCTGCGGGGATCGGCGATGCCGAAGCGCTGGCGCATGGCGTCGACCTTGTCGCGGCCCAGGCCCAGCAGCAACGTGTCCGATGCGCTATTGTCGCTTTCGGCGATCATCGCGGTCGCCAGGCTGTGCAACGTCATCGGCGCGCGATCGGGCCATGCCATCAGCCGGCCGGAAAAGCTTTTCGGGCCGAGCGGGATGGCATCGCTCCAGTGCCGCTCGCCGGCCTGCACCGCCCGCGCCAGTTCGGCCAGCACCGTCAGCTTGAAGGAGGAGCCGGTCGCCATCGGCTGGTCGGGACGGTGCGACTGGAGCAGGATGGGACCGGCATCGGTCAGCCGGGCGATGGCGAAGCTGCTGCGACCGGGCAGGGCGGCAATGTCGCGCAGCACCGCGGCCATGCTGTCATCGGCCTGGCGGCTGCCGATAATGCGCAGGCCGACGACGCGGTTGGGCGGATTGGGCGCGATCACCAGCGTGATGGCGACGATCGCCCGTTCGTAGCGGACCTCCATCTGCCCGGCGGTTGCGCTTTGCTGGGTGAGCGCGCCGAGCGCGATCGGACGGCCATGCTGCCGGCGCAGGTCGGCGGCGAGCGCGCGCCAGCGGTCGACCGGGATGGCGTCGATGAAGACGGGGGAGAAGAAGTCCGATTCGTTGCCGGGGCCGGCGAGGATGGTCACCAGTTGCGCGGCGCGCGCGCGGAAGGCAGGGGCGGGATCAGCCATGGCGCGGCCGGGCAGCAGCGCCATCCCGATGAGGACAAGCGCGGCCGCCAGCAGCCTCATGCGTCAATCGCTTCCTCATCGACCGCTGCCGCATTTTCCTGGATGAAGGCGAAGCGATGGGCCGGGTTGGTGCCCATCAGCCGCTCTACCAGGTCGCGCACCTGCTGCCGATCCTCGATATCGTCGGGCAGGGTGATGCGGATCAGGCTGCGGGTCTTGGGGTCCATGGTGGTCTCGCGCAACTGCATCGGGTTCATTTCGCCCAGCCCCTTGAAGCGGCTGATCTCGACCTTCTTGCCCTTGAACTCCTTGGCCATCATCGCCTCGCGCTGGGCATCGTCCATCGCATAGAGGCTCTTGCCGCCGGCGGTCAGGCGATAGAGCGGTGGCTGCGCCAGATAGAGATGGCCGCGCCGCACCAGCTCGGGCATTTCCTGGAAAAAGAAGGTCATCAACAGGGTGGCGATATGGGCACCGTCGACATCGGCGTCGGTCATGATGACGATGCGTTCGTAGCGCAGATTATCGGGGTTGCAATCCTTGCGCGTGCCGCAGCCCAGCGCCAGGATCATGTCGGCAATTTCCTGGTTTGCCAATATCTTGGCGGTGTTTGCTGAGGCGACGTTGAGGATCTTGCCGCGCAGGGGCAGGATCGCCTGCGTCTTGCGATCGCGGGCCTGCTTGGCCGATCCGCCGGCTGAGTCGCCTTCGACCAGAAAGATTTCAGCGCCTTCCGGGTCATCATTCGAGCAATCCGTGAGCTTGCCGGGCAGGCGCAGCTTGCGCGCGCTGGTGGCGGTCTTGCGCTTGACCTCCTTTTCCTGCTTGCGCTTGAGGCGCTCGTCCATGCGGTCGATGACATAGGCGAGCAGCGCCTTGCCCCGGTCCATATGGTCGGTCAGGAAATGGTCGAAATGGTCGCGCACGGCATTTTCGACCAGACGCGCGGCGTCGGGGCTGGTCAGGCGGTCCTTGGTCTGGCTCTGGAACTGGGGATCGCGGATGAAGACCGACAGCATGATTTCCGATGACGTCATGATGTCATCGGCGGTGATGTCCTTCGCCTTCTTCTGCCCCACCAGTTCGCCAAAGGCGCGGATGCCCTTCACCAGCGCGGCGCGCAGGCCGTTTTCATGGGTGCCGCCATCGGGCGTGGGAATGGTGTTGCAATACCAGCTATAGCTGCCGTCGGACCAGAGCGGCCAGGCGACCGCCCATTCGACCCGGCCGGCTTCGCCCGGAAAATCCTGATTGCCCGAGAAGAATTGGGTGGTGGCGCATTCGCGGTCGCCCAGTTGCTCCTTCAGATGGTCGGCGAGGCCGCCGGGGAACTGGAACACCGCTTCGGGCGGGGTGTCGTCACCGATCAGTTCGGGCGCGCATTTCCAGCGTATCTCGACCCCGGCGAACAGATAGGCCTTGGACCGGGCGAGACGATAGAGCTTGGCCGGCTTGAATTTCTGCTCGCCGAAAATCTCGCTGTCGGGAATGAAGCTGACCGCGGTGCCGCGCCGGTTGGGGGCGGCGCCGACCTTTTCCAGGCCGCTGGTGGGCAGGCCCTGGCTGAAGCTCTGGCGGAACAGTTCCTTGTTGCGCGCGACCTCGACCACCGTCTTGATCGACAGGGCGTTGACGACGCTGATGCCGACGCCATGCAGGCCGCCCGAGGTGGCATAGGCCTTGCCCTCGAACTTGCCGCCGGAATGGAGGGTGGTGAGGATGACTTCCAGCGCCGATTTGCCGGGGAATTTGGGGTGGTCGTCCACCGGGATGCCGCGACCATTGTCGGTGATGGTCAGCTTGTTGCCCGGTTCCAGGCTGATCTCGATCCGGGTGGCATGACCGGCGACGGCTTCGTCCATGCTGTTGTCGAGCACTTCGGAGGCGAGATGGTGGAAGGCGCGCTCATCGATGCCGCCAATATACATGCCCGGACGCCGGCGGACCGGCTCCAGTCCTTCGAGCACTTCGATAGTGGAGGCGTCATAGCCCGGCGAGGTGGTGGACTGGGCGGAGGCGAACAGGTCTTCGGACATTCCGCCAAGCTATAGGCAGCCGGGCGTCGGGCGCAAGCGCTGCGCGCACGCGATCGTCAGCAATCAATTGTTACAAGGCGTGGTGCAACAAATCGACCGACCGACCCGTTGCCTTCGTCAGGGTATATTCCCAAGGTCAGGCTGGAGAAATTCATGACATTCAAGTATTTTGCGCCGATCGGCGCCACGCTGGCGCTCGCCCTGGCGACGCCGGCAATGGCGCAGCAGGATAGCGGCAAGGTCGATTGGACCGGCCCCTATGTCGGCGGTTCCTTCGGCTATAACTGGTCGAAGGGTGATGGTGGCGAACATCTGCGCTTCGACACGGACGGGGACGGCAATTATGATAATGTCGTCACCACGGCGGCCGGAGCCAATGCCTTTTCGCCCGGCACCTGCGGCGGTTCGGCACGGGGCGCGACGCCCGCCAGCGGCTGCAATGGCGACAAGGATGCGATCGGCTGGATGGGCCATGTCGGCTATGACCGCCAGTTCGGCAATATCGTCGCGGGCATCGTCGGCGAAGCGGGCAAGGCCTATGTCAGCGACAGCGTGACCGAATATTCGACTACGCCAGCCAGCTATACCATGACCCGGCGGATTGGCTGGAACGCCAATCTGCGCGCGCGGTTGGGCTACACCACCGATGGCGGGTTCATGCCCTATATCACCGGCGGTCTGGCCTATGCGAAGGTGAAGAATCACTTCGACACCAGCAACACCGCCAACAGCTTCACCGAATATGACCGCAAGGAAGATGCCTGGGGCTACACCATGGGCGGCGGTATTGAGGCGAAGGTTGCGCAGAATTTCTCGATCGGCGCCCGCTATCTTTGGACCCGTTATAACACGGGCGACTATCGCGTCGATGTGGGGCAGGGCAGCGCGCCCGCGACCAACCCCTTCATCATTACGCCATCCGGCGACACCAGCATCAACCGTGGCGACAAGTTCGACAATCAGAGCCTGATGGCGACCGCCAGCTTCCGCTTCTGATCCGCCGCAATGAAGGGGCCGGGACGATGCTCCGGCCCTTTCCTCTTGTGATCTTTACCTGATCCCGCGCCCGACATAGCTTCCCGCCGACAGGATATGGCGGGAGGTCGAGAAAATGGCGGCAGGTTTCAACCCCGATGCGGCGACCGCCGCCTATCTGGCGACGCTGTCGCCGGCCCAGCATGAACGGGCGATCGCCTATACCCAGGGCGGGCATTGGCTGCTGCTTTGGGGCATGCTGGTGACACTGGTCGCCATGGCGCTGATCTGGCGCAGCGGCCTGCTGGTGCGGCTGGGGCGGCGGGTGCATGTGCGGCGCCCCAATCTGGCGGTGTTCCTGTCCGCCTTGCTCTTCTTCCTGCTCGACTGGCTGATCGAACTGCCCTGGTCCGTCTATGCCAATTGGGGACGCGAGCGCAGCTATGGGCTGACCAGCCAGGGTTTCGGCGGCTGGCTGGGCGAGGATATATTGTCGAGCGCGATCAGCATTCCGTTGGTGGCGCTGCTGGCGGTCGCCATCTATGCGCTGATGCGCCGCACGCCGCGCTGGTGGTGGGCCTGGTCGGGGCTGGTGGTCGTGCTGGGCATCATCCTGATGGTGGTCATTGCGCCGGTGGCGATCGAGCCGCTGTTCAATAACTATACGCCCGCGCCCGCCGGGCCGACCCGCGATGCGGTGGTCGAGCTGGCCCATCGTGCCGGCGTGCCGGGCGACAAAATCTATATCTATGACGGGTCGAAGCAGTCGGAACGCTATACCGCCAATGTATCCGGCCTGTTCGGCACGGCGCGGGTGGCAATGAGCGATGTCATGTTCAAGCGCGGTGCCGATCTGGCCGAGGTGCGCGGCGTGGTGGGACATGAAATGGGCCATTATGCCGAACATCATGTGCTGTGGCTGGCGGCCGGCATGAGCCTGCTGGCGATGCTGCTCTTCTTCCTGGTCGACCGGCTCTATCCGGTCGCGGCGCGCTGGTTCGGCGCGGAAAGCGGGATCAGCGATCCGGCGCATATGCCGGTCGCCTGGGCGGTGGCGGCAGTGGCCGGGATACTCCTGGTGCCGCTGATGAACAGCATCAGCCGCTATGACGAGAATGCCGCCGACCGTTTCTCGCTCAAGGTCGCGCATGAGCCCGATGGCCTGGCCAAGGCGCTGGTCAAGACGATCGAATATCGCGCCTCATCGCCCTCGCGGCTGGAGGAAATCCTGTTCTACGACCATCCCAGCGTCGAGCGGCGCATCCATGCGGCGATGGTTTGGAAGGCGGAAAATCCGCAGCTGGTCGGCAAATAGGGACAAAAGAAAAGGCCGCCCGGTGGGGCGGCCTTCCTTATCTCGTTGCGCTCAGCGTACCCGCGGGCCGCCAAAAGGCAGCGGCGGGGGCGGGCGGCGCGTGCCGCGCGGCAGCTGCGCCTGATAGGCGCGGCCGCAATGCTCGACGCAATAGGGGAAGCCGGGGTTCACCGCTTCACCGCAGAAATGGAAGTCCGGCTCGCCCGGATGGCCCATCGGCCACTTGCAGATCCGTTCGGTCAGGTCGAGCAGGCTCGTCTTGCCGGCAATTTCGGCGCTCGGCTTGGCGGGCACCAGGCGGCGCGGCGGCGCCGGCGGGATCGGTGCCTGCTGGTCACCGGGGCCCTGGCGCAGGAAACCGCCGGGGCCGACCGATACGATGCGCGGCTGGGGCGGCGCGGCGGGCGCGTCGCTGGGCGCAGCGGCGGCAGCCGGCGCGGCAGGCGCAGCCGGTGCGGCGACCGGGGTCGGACGCGGCGGCGGCGGCGGGGCGGCCACGGGTGCGGCAGCGCGGGGCGCTTCGGCTTCCGGGGCAGGGGCTGCCGGCTTGCGGGCGGGCGCGGCCTTCTTGGGCGCCTCGTTGGCCTTCACCGGGGACGGGCGCGACTGCAGGCCAAGGCGATGCGCCTTGCCGATCACCGCGTTACGGCTGACGCCGCCCAGTTCGTCCGCGATCTGGCTCGCGGTCAGGCCCTTTTCCCACATCGCCTTGAGCTGGTCGATACGTTCGTCGGTCCAGGACAATGAAAACTCCTCACAATCTGTGCTATGCGCCCTATATGGGGCATGCAGGCGCGACTTCCAACCGCGCAGAACGCCCTTGCGGCATAACGGACCAGCCGATAGTCGATCCCATCATGAACGACCAGCCCAAAATTGCAGCCGCCCATCCCGCACCCGTTCCCTTCCATGAGCCGGGGGAGTTGGTGATCCGCAACGTCAATTGGGCCGGCATGCGCGCGCTCTACCGCAAGGAAGTGCGCCGTTTCATGAAGGTGCAACTCCAGACGATCTGGGCGCCGGCCGTTACGACACTGATGTTCCTGGTGATTTTTACCATCGCGCTGGGCGGGGCGAACCGCCAGGTGCTGGGCGTGCCCTTTGCCGATTTCATCGCGCCGGGCCTGATGATGATGGGCATGATGAACAATGCCTTCGCCAACAGCAGCTTCTCGCTGCTGGCGGGCAAGATGCAGGGGACGCTGATCGACTATCTGATGCCGCCGCTGTCGGTGGGCGAATTGCTGCTGGCGCTGGTCGGCGCGGCGGTGACGCGTGCGGTCGCGGTCGGTCTGGCGCTGTGGGGGGCAATGGCGCTGTGGCCGGGCGTGCATGTGACGCCGACGCATCTGTGGGCGGTGATCTGGTTCGGCCTGATGGGCGCCAGCCTAACCGCGTTCATCGGCGTGATGACGTCGATCTGGGCGGAAAAATTCGATCATGCCGCCGCCATCACCAATTTCGTGATCGGGCCGATGACCCTGTTGTCGGGCACCTTCTATTCGATCGACCGCCTGTCGCCGCTCTTCCGGGCGATCAGCCACGCCAACCCCTTCTTCTACGCCATTTCCGGTTTCCGCTATGGCTTCGTCGCGGCGGCGGACGGCAATGTGCTGGTCGGCAGCGTCGTGCTGCTGGCGCTCAATGCCGGGCTGGCGCTGCTCTGCTATGTGCTGCTGCGCAAGGGCTGGAAGCTCAAGGCCTGACGGCGTCAGGTAAGGGCTGCAAAGATCGGCACGGCCAGCATCGCGCCCAGGATCAGCATGGCCGCCAGCAGCCAGTGGCGCAGCGGGGGAAGGTGCTCAGGCCCTTCCTCTTGCCAGGGCCACATCATGGCGCCTTCCATTTGATGGCTGTCATACTGGCGATCCATAGTGTCGGGCAGGGAAGGCCCTGCCGATAGCATCAACGGCGCGGGCAGGAAAAGCGCGGCGTGTTCAGGCGATGGTTACGAATTTCTGCGAAGGGGCGGAAACCGCAGCAGGATGGGGCGAAGATGAAGGTAGCGCTGGTATTTGGGACACGGCCGGAAGCGATCAAGCTGTTTCCGGTGATCCACGCGCTCAAGGCGTGTGCCGATATCGACACCCGCGTGATCGTGACGGCGCAGCATCGTGGCCTGCTGGACCAGGTGCTGGAGATTGCTGGCATCGTGCCCGACATCGATCTGGACGTCATGACGCCCAACCAGACGCTGGACGGGCTGACCGCCAAGTTGATCGTCGCGCTGGGCGAGGCGTTCGACGCGGAAAAGCCTGACCGGGTGGTGGTGCATGGCGATACGCTGACGACGATGGTCGCGAGCCTGGCGGCCTATTATCGCAAGATCCCGGTCGCCCATGTCGAGGCCGGCCTGCGCAGTGGCGACATCCATCATCCCTGGCCCGAGGAGGTCAATCGCCGCGTCGTGGCGTGCATTGCCGACATGAATTTCGCGCCGACCCAGGCGGCCGCCGATGCACTGCTGCGGGAAAATCGCGACGCGGCCGGCATTCATGTCACCGGGAATACCGTGATCGACGCGCTGTTGGCGACGGTCGATCGGGTCCATGCCGAACCCGCGCTGGCCAGCGGCCTCGACGATCTGGCGGCGCGCTTCGCCGGCAAGCGGATCGTGGCCGTCACCAGCCACCGGCGCGAGAATTTCGGCGGCGGGATGGAGGCGATCGCCCGATCCATCGCCGATATCGCCGCGCGGCCCGATGTCGCGGTGATTTTCCCCGTCCATCCCAATCCCAATGTCCGTCCGGTCATGGATGCGGTGCTGGGCGACCTGCCCAATGTCGCGATGATCGAACCGCTCGACTATCCCCATTTCGTCCGTCTGCTCGACCTGTGCCATCTGGTGCTGACCGACAGCGGCGGCGTGCAGGAGGAGGCGCCGTCGCTCGGCAAGCCGGTGCTGGTGATGCGTGAGACCACCGAACGGCCCGAAGGGGTGCAGGCCGGCACGGCAAAGCTGGTCGGCGCGGACCGCGACCGGATCGTGCGCGAGGTGCTGGCGCTGCTCGACGATGATGCCGCCTATCAGGCGATGGCCCGGGCCCATAACCCGTTCGGCGACGGGAAGGCGGCTGAGCGGATCGCGGAGATTATTGCAGGAACGGCCGGCGCGGCGCATCTTGCCGCCTGACATTACCCAAATCTTCAACATTTCCGGGCAATGTCGCTCCGAATTTTGGTGAATGAAGGATTATCTCCCCCATGCCCGTCGACAGCAAGCAGAAGGTTTCCGTCATTGGCCTGGGCTATATCGGCCTGCCGACTGCGGCGCTGATCGCGCGCGGCGGGGCGCAGGTCGTCGGTGTCGATGTCAGCGCCCATGTGGTCGAGACGGTCAATTCGGGCCGGGTCCATATCGAGGAAGTCGATCTGGACGGCCTGGTGCAGGGTGTGGTGGCACGCGGCAATCTGCGCGCCTCGCTCAGCGTCGAGGCCAGCGACGTCTTCATCATCGCGGTGCCGACCCCGGTGGCCGAGGACCGCGCGCCCGACATTTCCTATGTGTTGCAGGCCGCCCGGACCGTCGCGCCCGTGCTGAAGGTGGGCGATACGGTGATCCTGGAATCCACCTCGCCGGTCGGCACGACCGAGGCGATGCGCGACCTGATCGCCGAGCTGCGCCCCGACCTCAAGATGCCGGCGCCCGGCGTCGCCGGCGACATCGCCATCGCCTATTGCCCCGAGCGGGTGCTGCCCGGTCGCATCCTGGTCGAGCTGATCGACAATGATCGCTGCATCGGCGGCATCACGCCGCGCTGCGCGCGCAAGGCGCTGGGCTTCTATCGCCAGTTCGTGCGCGGCGCCTGCATCACCACCACGGCGCGGGCAGCCGAGATGGTGAAGCTGGTTGAAAACAGCTTCCGCGACGTCAACATCGCCTTCGCCAATGAATTGTCGGTGATTGCCGACCGTATGGACATCGACGTGTGGGAAGTGATCCGCCTGGCCAACCGCCATCCGCGCGTCAACATATTGCAGCCGGGGCCGGGCGTTGGCGGTCATTGCATCGCCGTCGATCCCTGGTTCATCGTCCATGGCGACCCGGAAAATGCCCGCATCATCCGCACCGCGCGCGAGGTGAACGACGGCAAGACCGATTATGTTGTGGCCAAATCGTCGGATATGATCGACGCCTTTGCCGGCGAGGATGTCGCCTGCCTCGGTCTCGCTTTCAAGCCGAACATCGACGATTTCCGCGAAAGTCCGGCGGTCAAGGTTGCCAGCCGGCTTGCCCGCCGTTACGGCAAGCGGATCAAGCTGGTCGAGCCCTATGCGCAGGATTTGCCGATGGAGTTCGCCGGCACCGGCGCTGAACTGATCGATCTCGATACGGCTCTGGAACAATGCGGCGTGTTCATCATTCTTGTCGATCATGACATGTTCAAATCCGTTCCCGTCGACGAACGTGCCGGCAAGGCCGTCTATGACACGCGCGGCATCTGGCCCGATCAGCCGCGCCGCCTGCCCGAGCCGGCCGCGCAGCGCATCGCGGTCTGATCGTCGGCCGGGCGGTTCGTCCTGCCCCCCGCGCGGTTGCCATGACGGTGTCGCGTCGCTAACCCCCGAGCCGAGCGGCCCTTTTGCGGGCCGCACCCGGTTCGCAATGGGGTGTTGATGCGCATGAAGCGCCAGATTTTGGGGCACTATGGCAAGGGCATGAAGGGCGGCGCCATCGCGGCAGCGGCGATGCTGCTCGCCGGCTGCTCGACCGTGGAGGATGCCCCGTGTGGCGAGGCCGCCTATGCGCTGATGCCCGCGCCCGCCGCAGTGGGCCGCGACTATGTTATCAGTCCCGACGATGTGCTGCGCGTCCAGGTCTATCATGAGCCGGACCTGTCGCTGGAGGATGTGCGGGTCAGCGCGGCCGGCATGGTCCGCATGCCGCTGGTCGGCGATGTGTCGATCGGCGGGCTGACCGCCGGCGAGGCGTCGGACGTGATCGCCGGTAGGCTTGGCGAACGCTATCTGGTGTCGCCGCAGGTCACGGTGTTCGTGAAGCAGGCGGTCGGCCGCCGCATCACCGTCGATGGCGAGGTGCGCGAGCCCGGCCTGTTCCCGATCGAGGGACGGATCGGCCTCATCCAGGCGGTGGCGCTGGCCCATGGCCCGACCCGGCTGGCGAGCCTGGGGCAGGTAGTGGTGGTCCGCACCATCGAGGGGCAGCGCCAGGCCGCGACCTTCGACCTGGGCGCCATCCGCAAGGGCGAAGCGCCTGATCCTGAAATATTGCCCGGCGATCTGGTGATCGTCGGCCTGTCGCGCGCCAAGGCTATCCTTGGCGGCGCGCTGATCGCCATTCCTGCCGTCGCGACCGGCTTCATCGCCATAGACGGAGGCAATTGATGGTGTCCCGGATCATCGAACTGGAACAGCGTCAGGCCGGGGAGGAGGATCGCACCACCCGCTTTGTCGAGAGCGCGCGCGGCACATGGACCGTGGTGCGGCGGCACAGGGTGATCCTGTTCGTCACCATGGCGCTCTGCGTGCTGGCGGGCGTCATCTATATCCTGCTGTCGACGCCAGACTATCGCGCGACCGCCTCGGTCGAGGTGGAGGATGTGCCGGCGGGGGCCGCCGGCGCCGGCGCGATGCAGAAGCCGGTCAGCGCGGCCGATACCGAAAGCATGATGCAGACCGAGCTGGAAGTGCTGCGCAGTCGGGCATTGGCCGAGGATGTCGCGCGCGATCTGGCACTGGTCGGCAGCCCGGTTTTCTTTCAGGGCATGGATGCGCGCCGCCCGGCACAGGGGCAGGGCAGCCTGACCCAGCGCCAGGTCGAGCATGAGCAGGTCATCAAGCTGCTGCGCGACAATCTGCAGGTCGAACTGCCGGGCAAGTCGCGGGTGCTGCGCATCAGCTTCGTCAGTGCCGATCCGGCTTTGTCGGCGCGGGTGGCGAACAGCTATGCCGACAGCCTGATCCGGGCGGACCTGAAGCGCGGATTTGAGTCCGGCGTGCAGGCGCGTCGTTTCCTGCTGGGCGAGCTGGATGGCGCGCGCAAGGATCTGGAACGGGCCGAGCGGGATCTGGCGGTCTATGCCTCGCGCACCGGCGCGGTGCCGGCCGAGGCGGCCACGGACGAGGACAAGAAGAGCGACGGCAAGGATGCAAAGCCCGACGCCGCACCGGTGCCGGAAGGGTCGACCGCGGCGCGTCTGGCGCAGCTCAACGCCTTCCGCGCGCAGGCCGTCGCCGATCGTATCGCCGCGCAGAAGCGCTGGGAAAGCGCCAAGGCCGCGAGCGCCGAGACGCTGCCCGAGGTGCTGGGCAACGGCGCCATGCAGCAGTTGATGGCGGAACGGGCGCAGGCGCGCGCGGCACTGGTCGAGGAACGGCAGTTCCGCAAGGATGCCCACCCCGAAATGCGCGAGGCGCGGGCGCGGCTGGCGGCGCTCGATGATCAGGCCGAGAGCATGGCCAACACCATCCGCGCGTCGCTGCGCCAGGAATATGAGGTCGCGGCGCATGGCGAGAAGCAGATCGCTTCGGAAATCGCCGCGCTGGAAGGCGATGCGCGGGTCGAGCGCGGCCGCGACATGCAGATGAGCATGATGAGCCGGTCGGTCGAAACCTATCGCCTGCTGCATGACAGCCTGTTGCAGCGTTATCGCGACATGGCGTCGCAGGCGGGCTTCCAGGCCGGCCGCATCCAGCCGCTCGATCGGGCGGCGGTGCCGACCACGCCCTTTGCCCCCCATGCCGGCCAGATCATGCTGGTCGCGCTGCTCGGCGGCATGCTGCTGGGCCTGCTGCTGATTGCAGCGCGGCACATGTTCGACGATGCGGTGACGTCGGCCGATACGCTGGCGGAGCGGGTCGACCTGCCGCTGCTGGGCGCAGTGCCGACCACCGGCGATCAGCCGAGCGCGCCGGACATCTTCGCGCCGATCGCGGCGTCGCTGCAACTGGCATCGGTTGCCGGCCTGCCGCGCTCCATCCTCGTCACCAGCGCGCAGGAGGAGGAAGGCAAGTCGCTGACCGTCAACGCGCTGGCCCGCGCGCTGGCGCGGCTGGACAAGAAGGTGCTGGTGATCGACGCCGACATGCGCCGGCCGGTGCAGCACAGCCTGTTCCGGGTGACCGCGACGCGCGGCATCAGCGAGGTGCTGACCGGCCAGGGCAAGGTCGAGGATCTGATCCTCGACAGCGGCGTTGCCGGCGTATCACTGCTGCCCTGTGGCGCGGTGCCGCCCAATCCGGCGGAACTGCTCTCCACCCCGGCGCTCGACGCGCTGCTGGGCGCGGTGCGCGACCGCTATGACACGGTGCTGATCGACGCGCCGCCGATCCTGGGCATGTCCGACGCGCAACTGCTCGCTGCCAAGGTGCAGGTCACGCTGCTGGTGGTCGAGTGGGGCCGCAACCATCATGGCGGCCTGCGGGTCGCGGTGGAACGACTGCGCCGGGCCGGCGGCTCGATCGTCGGCGCCGTGCTGACCAAGGCGCATGGCCGGGCCTATGATTACGACTATCACCGGGGCGGCTAAGGGCGGTCCCGGCATGGCTGGCTGTCGATAGGGCTGGCAGCTTATGCGGATGGCATATCTGCATAAGCTGCCAGCCCGGCCGGGAGGCCCGGCATGCCGAGATCCCAGCATTCTGCATAGATGGAGAATATCTCCAGCAGCGCAGGTGAGAGGTCTGGATTGCAGTAGCTATGGATGAAATCGATCCAGGGCTCATCCCATTCGATGGGCGGTTCAAGCTTGGTCGATAGGGGGGATGTGCCATCGGCATATTGGCGCCGGATGATGGTCCGCATTTCCCGGTTGATGATCTCTCTATTCCGGTAAAGCCCAAAAATTTCATCGCCCTGTTTCATCGATTTCTTGACGAAATTGGTCGTCATGGATGCATACATCTCGGATGTGGACTGATCCGAAAAATCGATACCGTGATAATCTTTCAAAAGACAGACATGCAGATTCTTCTCTGATGCGCGGTACGGCGTGACACTGATCTGGCCGGCCGCGAGCTCCGGGTATCTCACCGACAGGATTTTTTGCACCAGATTGTAGGGCAGCGTACTTTGTGGTGCGTGGATGGTGATGTCGAAACCGATGGATTGCAGCAATCGGGATGTTTCGAGCAGGGCCGCATTGGCCGAAATATCAAAATATTGCTGCCATGGCTGGTTCAGATGCACTTCGCCCAAGCCGCTACCATGATAAACGTTGCGCGGGTTGAGCATGAGTGCGGGCACGATACGGGCGGGCATCGCAAAATTGGACGCGTCATATGTCAGGGCCTGTGGGATGTCGGCCGCATAGGAGCTTCCACGCGCACTGATGACGGCAGGTTCTCCGCCGATTTCACGCAGCGTACCGAGAAGCAGCCGACTGTCCTTTCCACCGCCAAACAGAACCATGTCGCCCTGCGTTCGCTCGTCGTAAACACGTTCGAAGGTTGAGGACGCGATTTCGATGTTCAGGCCGAAGCGAGAGGCCCTGGCCTGGAAGAAGGCGGCTATCGCGGCATGAAGGGGGAAATCGGCCTGCACGACCGCCCGGCTATATTGCGTGCCAAAAAGCGGACCGCCATTGCGTGTAATATACATAAGGGGAAGGTAACTGTCCCACGCCTCATGATGACGGACTTTGAAATTGGCATTTTGAAGCCCCACATGCTCGATATTCTTCGATCCGTCCGGGGCCGTTATGGTCAAGGGCAAATGGTAGAAATCATCTCCGCGCTGCGGCTTGCCAATATGAATATGTAAACTGAGACGTGCGGAGAGGAAGGCCTCTGTCTTCGTTGTCTCGCTCATAGTGCGCGTATTGCTTCATGCAACGGGGCAATATGCCCGAATGAGGCCAGCGGCCTATATGCACATCTTTTCGGTTCGAGCCGTTCCATTTGCATGCAGCCACGCTAGGGCAAAATCATTTTAGCGCCAAGAGGAGAAGATATCGATAGGGCGCGCCGACATTCTGACGCAAATCGGGCATTGCTCTTATGATAGCCACAAAAAAGCCCGCCGCGCTGGTGCGTGACGGGCCTTTCATCTTGTCTTCGATCCGATCAGGCGCGGGCGAGAAGACCCTCGACCAGGCCGGCGAACAGGCGCTGGCCGTCGGTGTTGCCATGGGCCGCTTCGACCACTCGCTCGGGGTGGGGCATCATGCCCAGCACATTGCCAGCTTCATTGAGGACGCCGGCGATGTTGCGGGCCGAGCCGTTGATGTTCTGGGCGTAGCGCAGCGCGACGCGGCCTTCGCCTTCCAGCCGATCGAGCGTGGCATCGTCGGCGAAATAATTGCCGTCATGATGGGCGACCGGGAAGCTGATCGCTTCGCCGGCGGCATAGCGGCTGGTGAAGGCGCTCTGGGCGTTCTCGACGGTCAGGGCGACGTCGCGGCAGACGAAATGGCCGCCGGCGTTGCGCAGCAGCGCGCCGGGCAGCAGACCGCTTTCGGTCAGCACCTGGAAGCCGTTGCAGATGCCCAGGACGAAGGCGCCCCGGTCGGCGGCGCGGGCGACAGCCTGCATCACCGGCGAGCGGGCGGCCATCGCGCCGGAGCGCAGATAGTCGCCATAGGAAAAGCCGCCGGGCACGCCGATCAGGTCGATGTCGTCGGGCAGTTCGGTATCGCGATGCCACACCATGGTGGGCTTGGAACCGGTCGCAGCCTCGAACGCCACCGCCAGGTCGCGGTCGCAATTGCTGCCCGGAAAGACGATGACGGCGCTTTTCATGGCTCAGGCCACCTTTTCGATGCGATAATTTTCGATGACCGTGTTGGCCAGCAGCTTGCGGCACATGGCGTCGATATCCTCGTCGCTGGTGCCATCGGCCAGGTCCAGCTCAATGAGCTTGCCGGCGCGCACGTCGTTGACGCCGCCAAAGCCCAGGCCTTCGAGCGCGTGATGGATCGCACGGCCCTGCGGATCGAGGACGCCGCCCTTGAGAGTGACGAAGATGCGGGCTTTCATGAGGTGCAAACTCCTTGGCATGCCGCCCGCCGATGCGGGGGGATGAACTTTGCCGCTCCCCCTAGGCGCGGCGCGGCGCGCAGGCAAGAGATTATGACTTTCTTAGGAAGCTGAGGATAATCTGAGAGCGGAGTTTTTGCGGGGATATGGGGCATGTCCGGTCTGGCACTGGCAATGTTTGTGGGACTTTTTGCCTGGGGGCAGCAGATTGTCGGCTATGACGACCCGCATGGCCGGGTTCAGCTGGCGCTGCTGGCGACCTTCTGCTTCGGCTTGCTGATCGGCTATCGGGCCAAGTCCGCCTGATACTTCAGGGCCGGTAGCGGCTGGGCGAGACTCCCAGCGCTCGCTTGAACATGGTCGAGAAATTGGCCGGCCCGTCATAGCCCAGATCCAGCGCGATCGTCGTGATTGGTTCGCCCGCCGCCAGCCGGGGCAGGGCCGCCGACAGGCAGGCCTGTTGCCGCCATTGCGCGAAGCTCATCCCCGTTTCCTGCCGGAACAATCGGGTGAAGCGACGCCGGTTCATCGCCAGCGCGTCGGCCCATTGGTCGATCGTCACATGGGCCTGTGGCTGTTCGACAAAGGCGTGGCAGCGCGCGGCAAGCGCAGCATGGCGCGGGAAGGGCACGGCGAGCGGGATCAGAGGCGCCCGCTCGATCTCCGCCACCAGCAACCGCATGACCAGGCCATCGCGCGCTGCTTCCTCATATTCCACTGGCACATGGGCGGCCTCCACCAGCAACTGGCGCAGCAGCGGCGACACGCCGAGCACCCGGCAGGACCGGGCCAGGCCGGGATAGACGGCCTGGTCGACCAGCACGCTGCGCGTCTGCACCGCGCCGACCATCCGCACCGCATGGGGCGTGCCGCCCGGAATCCAGACGGCCCGTTCGGGTGGGGCGACCCAGGCGCCCTGCGGCGTGCTCACCGCGACCACGCCGGACGCGGCATAAAGCAATTGCCCGCGCCGATGCTGATGCTCGGCCAGTTCGAAGGAGGGCGGATAATCATTGCCGATGCCGACCACCGGCCGGGGCACATGCTCATGATCGTCCGGGTGCCGCTGGTCCATGATTGTCCCGATCGCAAAAGAGATTGGCCCATATGCGGAAGCGGGACGAGAAGGGAAGCGCTAATCGGTCCGGCCTCAGAAAGGAACGGACAATGAAAGAGATAAGGATAGAAAAGGCAGGCGCACAATTGGCAGCGGGCGGCACGGCATTTGGCGTGATCGTGGCGATCAGCTTCTGCCATCTGCTCAACGACATGATGCAGTCGCTGCTTCCCGCCATCTATCCGGGCCTCAAGAGCGAGCTACATCTGAGCTTCGGCCAGATCGGCATGGTGACCCTGGTCTATCAGATCACGGCATCGATCCTGCAGCCGATGATCGGCCTCTATGCCGACAAGCGGCCGACGCCGATGGCGCTGCCGGGGGGCACGCTCTTCTCGCTGGCGGGTCTGACCGTGCTGTCGATCGCGCACAGCTATGGACTGGTGCTGGTCGGCGCGGCGCTGCTGGGCGTCGGTTCCTCGGTCTTCCATCCCGAATCCTCGCGCGTGGCGCGGATGGCGGCGGGCGGTCGCCATGGTCTGGCCCAGTCGCTGTTCCAGGTCGGCGGCAATGCGGGGCAGGCGCTGGGGCCGCTGGCGGCGGCGCTGGTCGTGGTGCGTTGGGGCCAGTCGAGCCTGGCCTTCTTCGCGCTGCTGGCGCTGCTGTCGGGCGCGGTGCTGTGGAACGTCGCCAACTGGTATCGCCATCATGGCCTCAGCCGGTTGCAGGTTGGTGGCGTCGGCGCGCTGCATATCGAACTGCCGCGTGGGCAGGCGGCGCGGGGCATCGCCATCCTGCTGGCGCTGATCTTCTCCAAATATGTCTATCTCGCCAGCCTGACGAGCTATTACACCTTCTACCTGATCCAGCGTTTCGACCTGTCGGTGCAGAATGCGCAGCTCCATCTGTTCGCCTTCCTGGCGGCGGTGGCGGTCGGCACGGTCGCGGGCGGGCCGCTGGGCGACCGGTTCGGGCGCAAATATGTGATCTGGTTCTCGATCCTGGGAGCGCTGCCCTTCACCCTGGCGCTGCCCTATGCCGGGCTGTTCTGGAGCGGGCCGCTGACCGTCATCATCGGCTTGATCCTCGCCTCCGCCTTTCCCGCGATCGTCGTCTTCGCGCAGGAACTGGTGCCTGGCAAGGTCGGCATGATCTCGGGCCTGTTCTTCGGCTTCTCCTTCGGCATGGGCGGGCTGGGCGCGGCCGGGCTGGGCTGGCTGGCCGACCATAGCAGCATCGAGATGGTGTTCCGGGTCTGCGCCTTCCTGCCGGCGATCGGCCTGCTCACCGCCTTCCTGCCCAATCTGGGACGTGAGCGGAACTGAATGTCATGGGCGGGGTGGCCCAGGTCGCCCCGCTTATTCTCTTTGCAGGCAACTGCTTATAAGGCTGGGGGATGAGTCCCGATCTTCTCTATCTCGCCTGTGCCATCATCGCCGTCATCATATCGGGGCTCGCCAAGGGCGGCTTTGCCGGTGTCGGGGCGCTGGCCATGCCGATCATGGCGCTGGGCGTCGATCCGGTGCGCGGCGCGGCGATCCTGTTGCCGATCCTGATCCTGCAGGATGCGGTCAGCGTCTGGGCTTTCCGCCGCAGCTGGGATGGACATATCCTGGCGGTGATGCTGCCCGGCATGGCGATCGGCGTCGGACTGGGCTACTGGTTCGCGGCGCAAGTCTCCGAAACCGCGGTGCTGGGCGCGCTCGGCGCCATTTCCACCTTGTTCGGGTTGCAGCGGCTCTGGGTCGAGCGGGGCGGAGCGATCGTCCTGCCCTCGACCTCGCCGGGCTGGGTCGGCACGCTGTTCGGCGTCGCCAGCGGCTTCACCAGCCAGATCGCGCATGCCGGATCGCCGCCCTTCCAGATGTGGGTGCTGCCCAAGAAGCTGCCGCGCGACATGTTGGTCGGCACCACCGCTGTCGCCTTCGCTGTCATGAACTGGATGAAGGTGCCGGCCTATGCCGCGCTCGGCCAGTTCACCCATGCCAATCTGATGGCGACGGCGCTGCTGGTGCCGGTGGCGGTGGTGTCGACCTTTGCCGGCGTCTGGCTGGTCCGGCGGGTGGATGCTGCGCGCTTCTACACGCTCATCTATGTGCTGATGGTGCTGCTGGGGCTCAAGCTGATGGCGGATGCGCTGATCGGTTGAGAGGCTGTCTCGAAATGCGCGAAAGAGCGCGTTTCGGAAGCGGCACCAGCCCACGCCCCCACCCGACCGCCCACAGAGTGTATCCTGAATGGGAGGTCGGGTGGGGGTGTGGGCTGGTGCAGGCGCGCCAAAGGCGCATAACAAAAAGGCCGGCGCTGCGGCCGGCCTTTCTATCTTCAGTCCTTCTCGCGCTTCTTGCGATGCGTGTCGAGGTCGAGGACGGTGGTGTCGAGGCCTTCGGGCAGCAGGCCCAAGCGGCGCGCCACTTCCTGATAGGCTTCGACTTCGCCGCCGAGGTCGCGACGGAAGCGATCCTTGTCTAGCTTCTCGTTGGTTGCCATGTCCCACAGCCGACAACCATCGGGGCTGATCTCGTCGGCCAGGATGATGCGGCTGTAATCGCCGTCATAGAGGCGGCCGAATTCCAGCTTGAAGTCGATCAGGCGGATGCCGATGCCGGCGAACAGGCCGCACATGAAGTCGTTGATGCGGATCGCCATGTCGGCGATGTCGTGCATCTCTTCCTGCGTGGCCCAGCCGAAGCAGGCGATATGCTCTTCGGAGATTAGCGGGTCACCCAGCGCATCATCCTTGTAGCAATATTCGATCAGCGTGCGGGGCAGCTGGGTACCTTCCTCGATGCCGAGCTTCTTCGACAGCGAACCGGCGGCGACGTTGCGCACCACGACCTCGATCGGCACGATCTCGACCTGGCGGACGAGCTGTTCGCGCATGTTGAGGCGGCGGATGAAGTGGGTCGGCACGCCGATCTGGCCGAGCAGGGTGAAGATATGCTCAGAGATACGGTTGTTGAGCACGCCCTTGCCCGAAATCGTGCCCTTCTTCTGGGCATTGAAGGCGGTCGCATCATCCTTGAAATATTGGATGATCGTGCCGGGCTCGGGGCCTTCGTAAAGGATCTTTGCCTTGCCTTCGTAGATCTGGCGGCGACGGGCCATGCGCGTTCCTGTCTTTTTCTTACAAAAGATTTTGCCCCGGCAAACGCGAATCGGAAAGGATCAGCGGGTGCCGGGGCTGCTTGGGGTGGCCCATAGAGCAATATAGGCGGGGGTGCAATTGTGGCGGCTACGCCCCCTTCATCTTCCGAAATTCGTCGAACAGGCCAAGGAAGCGGTCAATGTCCGTCTTGCTCAGGAAATAGGGGGTGGCGAGGCGCAGCTTGCTGGGGTTGCCGCCGCGAATGCGCACCTTGTGATTTTTCCAGAGCCAGTCCTGCAATTCCATCCGCTGCACCGGTGGCACGTTGACGGTCGCGATCGCGCAGCGCAGCGCCGGATCGGGCGAGGTCCAGTCCTCCGCGCCGCGCTTCACCATTTCGGCATGGATATAGTCGGCGAGCATGCGGTTGCGCGCCTCGATCCGCTCCATGCCGATGCTGTCGGCAAAGCTGATCGCGGCATTGAGGCCCATCAAGGTCGGGATGCAGGAGGAGCCGATCTGCATGTAACGGTCCGCCATGCGGGTAGGGTCGTCATAGCCGCCGGTCGCGATCGTGTTCCAGACCCGGTCCATCACGCTCCTGTCGCGCAGATAGAGGAAGCCGGTGCCCTTGGTCGCGAACAGCCATTTGTGCATCGACCCGGTATAGAGGTCGCAGCCGATATCGTTGAGGTCGACCTTCATCATGCCCGGCGCATGGGCGCCGTCGAAGGCGGAGATGATCCCCTTCGACCGGGCGAGCGCGGCAATCTCCTTGGCCGGCAGCACCACGCCGGTCGAGGTGCTGATATGGCTGACGAAGATGATCCGCGTCTTCGGCGTGATCGCGTCGCTGATGCGGTTGAGGATTTCGGCTGCGTTCTTCGCCGGCTTGGGCATGGCAAATTTCTTGACCACCACGCCATAGCGGCGCGACCGCAGCATCCAGGGCATTTCGCCCGATCCATGTTCCTCGTCGGATATCAGCACCTCGTCGCCCGGCTTCATGTCGAAGCCATTGGCGATATAGCTGTTCGCCTCGGTGCAGTTGCGCAGGATCGCCATCTGCTCGACCTTCGCGCCCATGAAGTCGGCAAAGGGCTTGCGATACTGGTCCCAGGCGCCATAGCCCCAGATCGGATAATCCTCCGACCCTTCCTGCGTCATCTGCTCGGTCGTCTCGAACCCGTCAAAGATCGCCTTCAATACCGGGCGCGGCGAGGAGCCGACGGTGCCGACATTGAGGTTCACGACATCGGCTGGGATCAGGAACTGTTTGCGCAGCGCCGCCCAATAGGCGTCTTCATTCTTCGCATGGAGATCGGCGGCCGGCAGCGGCACGCTGGTCAGCGCCTCCGCCCCGATCGGCGCGGCGAGCGAGGCGGCAGCGGCGCTGCCGAGGAAGGAACGGCGATCGAGCATGGACATCCCCCATTTGGCGCTCCCGAAGCCGGAGCGGCATCATGTCTGCCGCTGGTTCAACGAGGCGCAAGGGGAAATCCGCAGCAGGCAGCTTACAGCACGTCGCCGAACATGAACCAGATCAGCGCCAGCCAAGCGATCAGGCCGATGCTGCCAATGATTACGCCGGATTTGGCGCTGATGGCGGCCCACAGGCCGCGCGGTTCGTCATCATCTTCGCTATGCATGGCACCGGCCTAGCGGGACCGGTGCCTGATCTCAATCATTCGGTGGCCGGTTCCGGTTCGGCCTCCGGCTCCTCCTGGCGGGTCGCCGCCAGCCGATCAGTGAAGGCGCTGCGCCACCAGCTGATATCCTGCTGCTCGACGCTGTCCATCATCGCCCGCCAGCGCCGCTTGCGCTCGTCGAGCGGCATGGCCAGCGCCCGGTCGATCGCGTCGGACATCTCTTCGGGGCTATAGGGGTTGATGAGCAGCGCGTCCTTGAGCTGCATCGCCGCGCCAGCGAAGCGGGACAGGATCAGGACGCCGGGATCGTCCGGGTTCTGGGCCGCGACATATTCCTTGGCAACCAGGTTCATGCCGTCGCGCAGCGGCGTCACCAGCCCGATCCGGGCGGAGCGATAGATGCCGGCCAGCTTGTCGCGCGGATAGCCCTGGTTGACGTATCGGATCGGGGTCCAGTCGACATCGCTGTATTCGCCGTTGATGCGGCCGGCGAGCGAGTCCAGCGTGGCGCGGATCTGCTGATAGCTTTCCACCTCGCCGCGCGAAGGCGGGGCGATCTGCGCCAGCACGACGCGGCGATGATGTTCGGTATGATCCTTCAGGAAGCGGGCATAGCCGTTGAACCGCTCTTCCAGACCCTTGCTATAGTCGAGCCGGTCGACGCCGACGATCAGCGAGCGATCCTGCAGCGAGGCGCGGACCTGGCGGTGCATTTCCACCGCCGCGTCGCTGGCGGCGGCCTGCTTGAACTCCTCGGCATTGATGCCGATCGGGCAGGCGACGGCCTGGATGGTGCGACCGCCGACGGTGACGAAATCGCCATCGACGGTGCCGCCCATCTCGCGCTCGACATAGTGGCGGAAGGATTCCAGCCATTCCTCGGTATGGAAGCCGATGACGTCATAGGCGAAGAGGGTGCTGACCAGCTTGGTATGGTGGGGCAGGGATACCAGCAGGCGGGTCGGCGGCCAGGGGATGTGAAGGAAGAAGCCCATCCGGTTCTGATGGCCCCGGTCGCGCAGCATCTGGCCCAGCGGGATCATGTGATAATCCTGGACCCAGATAATGTCTTCCGGTTCGATCAGCGGGCTGGCAGTGTCGGCGAAGCGCTGGTTGACGCGATTGTATCCGCCCTCGAAATCGCGGGCATATTCGGCCAGGTCGATGCGATAATGGAACAGCGGCCACAGCGTCTTGTTGGCATAGCCATTATAATATTCGTCGACATCCTGTTCTTCCAGGTCGATCGTCGCGGTCTTCACCCCGTCATCGTCGGCAAAACCGATATGCCCGGTGAAATTGTCGGTCGTGCCGCCGGACCAGCCGACCCAGATGCCGCGGCTTTCGCGCAGTGCCTGCGCCAGTGCCACGGCCAGCCCGCCCTGGTTGGCGGCGCCATTGGGGCGACTGACCCGGTTGGAAATGACTATCAGGCGGCTCATCGCATCACGCTCCACGGTTTGCTCAGCAAGACGGCGCAGTTGATGATGCCGACCAACGAATAGGTTTGCGGGTAATTTCCCCAGAGTTCCCCATTATGGGGATCGATATCTTCGGACAGCAGGCCGGCGGCGGTGCGGCGGGACAGCATCTCCTCGAACAGTTCGCGTGCCTCCTCGGTCCGGCCGGTGCGATGCAGCGCCTCGATCAGCCAGAAGGTGCAGACATTGAAGGCAGTGACCGGCTCGCCGAAATCGTCCGGCGCGCTGTAGCGCAGCATGTCGTTGCCGCGGCGCAGATCCTTTTCCAGCGCTTCGAGCGTGCCGGTGAACATCGGATCGTCGGCGGTCAGGAAGCGCAGGTCGAGCAGTTGCAGCAGCGACGCGTCGCGCGCGTCATCCTCGAAATTGGCGGAGATCGCCTTGCTGTCGGCGCGCCAGGCGGATTCGATGATGCGGGCGCGCATGGTTTCGGCGCGATTTTCCCAATGCGCGGCGCGCAGCGGCAGGTCGAGCGCGGTGGCGGCATGGGCCAGACGATCGCAGGCGGCCCAGCACATCACCGCACTGTAGCTGTGGACATGGGCGCGGGTGCGCAATTCCCACAGGCCTGCGTCCGGCTGGTCATAAACCTGCCAGGCGCGCTCGCCCACTGCCTCCAGCGCCTCGAAATCGGCATGGCCGGCCATGCGCAGCAGGCGCCGGTCGATAAAGCCCTGGACCGAGGACAGGACGATCTGGCCATAGGCGTCATGCTGGATCTGTTCATAGGCGGCATTGCCGACCCGCACCGGCCCCATGCCGCGATAGCCGGGCAGGTGCGTAGCCTCCCATTCATGCAGTGTCGCATTGCCGCGCACATCGTAGAGCGGCTGGATATGGCCGCCCTTGGCGCCGTCGACGATATTGCGCAGATAGACGAGATAGGTTTCCAGCACGTCGAGGGCGCCGAGCCGGTTGAGCGCCTCGACCGTATAATAGGCGTCGCGCACCCAGCAGTAGCGATAGTCCCAGTTGCGGCCGCTGTCGGCATGTTCGGGGATGGAGGTGGTGAGCGCGGCGACGATTGCGCCGGTTTCCTCATGCTGGCAGAGCTTGAGCGTGATGGCGGAGCGGATCACCGCCTCCTGCCATTCGGGCGGGATGGCAAGGCCGCGCACCCAGAGCTGCCATTCGAGGATGGTGTCGTCCAGCATCCGCTCGATCGCCGGGCGCAGCGCGTCGGAAAATCCCTCGTCAGGCCCCATGAAGAAATGCATGTCGGATTCCAGCCGGAACCAGCTTTCCTGGGAAATGAGGCCGATCGGCGCATTGGTCGATATCCGCATCGCCATGTAGGACAGGACCATGCGGATATGGTTGGAGCCGTAGGTAACCGGGACATTTTCCTTGCCCCAGCTGGTCGTGGGGCGCAGGCGGACGCGGATGCGCGGGCTGCCGGCGGCGGGGCGCACGATGCGGGCGAAGGCGACCGGGCGATACATGCGCCCCTTATGCTTGTGGCGCGGGCAGAAATCGAAAATCTCGATCGCATTGCCCTGGCCGTCGCTCTGGCGCGTGACCAGGATCGGCGTGTTGCGGATATAATGCTGCTCGACCGCGACGTAATTTTCCAGCTCAATCGCCCAGAAGCCACGGGCTTCCTTGCTGTCCCAATGCTTGTTGTCGAGCAGGGCGGAAAAGACGGGGTCGCCGTCGACCCGCGGCACGCAGGCCCAGACCATGCGCCCGGCGCGGTCGATCAGGGCGGATGCCTGGCAGTTTCCGATCGGCCAGAGGTCGAGATCACGCTCGTTTCCGGCCAGGATATGGTCGCTGGTATCGATGATGTTCGGCCCCCTTCGTTCATGCGAATGGTGGCCGCCGGTCAGATGATCGCGGCGACCCCCTGCGCCAGATAATGCCTGACGGCGGCAACCTGTTCCAAGCCGAAGGCCGCGTGCGTGTGCCGCGCGGGCCCGACCAATATGCCATGGCCGCCCAATTGCGCGGCGGCGGCGAAACCTTCCTCGTCCGTGACATCGTCGCCGATGAAGATCGGCGTGCCGCCGGCCATCGGCGCCTGTTGCATCAGGCGGGTGACGGCGCTGCCCTTGTCGGCGCCGCCGGGCCGCAGTTCGAACAGCATCTTGCCGGCCTGCACGGCCAGGCCATGTTCTTCTGCGAGCTGATGGGCAAGCAGGCCGGCGGCCTCGCCACAGTCGGGGGCGCCGCGGAAATGGAGGCCGACGCTGATCGACTTGCGTTCGACCAGCGCGCCGGGACGGGTGTCGGCAAAGATATGGAAGGCCCGTTCGACCGCATCGATGGCAGGCAGGCGGGGCGGCGCATCCGGCGCTTCGCCGGGCGCGGCAAATTCCAGGCCGTGGGTGCCGGCGAGCAGGAAATCCTGAAAGCCGAAATCGCGCAGGGTGGCGATCGACCGGCCGCTGACGATGGCGAGCCGCCCGTCCAGCTTGCGGCGCAGCGCCGCCAGCAGGGCGAGCAGATCATCATCGACATGCACCCCGTCGGGCGTGTCCGCGATCGGCGCCAATGTCCCGTCGAAATCGAGGAACAGGGCGGCGCCGGTCAGCAGCGCGGGCGGGGGAGCGGGAAGATCGGGCAGAGGGGGAAGAGCGGTTTCGGGCACGGCCTAAAGGTGGCGCCTGTGCCGGAAACCGCAACCCCTGTTTTGCCCCTTGCCGGGATTTTCACGATTGGCAGGGGCGCTTGCATTGGCGTTCATCGGCCCAGGGCGCGCTCCATTCAATGCGGTGAAGCACCCGAAATGCTTGCATCACGCGATGCAGGAAATGGTCGGCACTTTTGCTGATTTCTTCATGGCTGTCGTTCCACAGCCGGGCGTCATATTGATCGCGCATCACTGTTCCTTCCGTCCATGATCATCGCCGGGCGCGGAGGGCCGCCGGCACCGCTGTCTCTGCCCGAACGGCCCCTCTGGCGCCAACAAAAGCATGGACAGCATAGATAAGCCTGGCTTATCGAATGACGCATGTCCCCGCTGCCGCCCCTGTCCGCCATTCGTGTGTTCGAGGCCGCCGCGCGGCTGGAGAATTTTACGGCCGCCGCGCAGGAACTGGGGATGACCCAGGCGGCGGTCAGCTATCAGGTGAAATTGCTGGAGGAGCGGCTGGGCATCAGCCTGTTCCAGCGAACCGGACGCAAGGTGGCGCTGACCGAGAAAGGGCGGGAGATCGCGCCGATCCTGACCCGCGCCTTCGACCAGATGCGGCAGGGCTTTGCCGCACTGACCCAGGATCATTCGGCGGTACTGAGCATAAGCTGTACCAACAGTTTCGCCCATCTCTGGCTGGCGCCGCGGATCGGCGCCTTCCAGATGCGCCACCCGAACCTCGCCGTGCGGATCATGGCGGATGACGCGGTGGTCGATCTGGCGCGCGACGGCATCGATCTGGCGGTGCGCGGCGGCAAGGGCGAATGGCCGGGGTTGGAGGCGAAGCTGCTGACCCATAACCGGCTGGTGCCGATGTGCAGCCCGGCCTGGCGCGACCGGCACGGGCCGATCGCCGATGCGCAGGCGCTCCACGCCCTGCCGCGCCTGTCGCCCGACGACATGTGGTGGCATGAATGGTTCGCGGCGATGGGCGTGGAGGCCGACCCGGCCGATGGCCCGCCCGGCATCGCGCTCGACAGCCAGGTGATGGAGGGGCGCGCCGCGATCGCCGGGCAGGGGATCGCCATCCTCAACCATTTCCTCTGGAAGGCGGAGGTGGAGGCCGGGCAACTGGTGGAGGCGGTGCCCTCCTATGTCCGCGAAATCGCGAGCTACTGGCTGGTCTATCCGCCCCACGCCCGCAACACGCCCAAGATCAAGGCTTTTCGCGACTGGATCGGCGCCGAGTTTGCTGCCGCCATCGCCGCCGATCCGGAGGCGCGTTTCTTGCCGCGTTGAGCGTTTATGCGTATATCTATGCGCATGCTATGTGCAGGAGTGCCGGTATGACCAAGCAGGAACGGATCGGAGCGCGCAAGGCCACCAACCTGTCGCTCGACAGTGCCTTGGTGGAGGAAGCCAAGGCGCTTGGCATAAACCTGTCGCGTGCTTGCGAAGACGCCTTGCGCCAGGAAATCGCGGCAGAACGTGGTCGGCTATGGCAGGCGGAAAATGCCGAGGGGATCGCGGCGTCGAACGCCTATGTCGAGAAATACGGACTGCCGCTCGAAAAATATCGGATGTTCTGATGGCGCGCTTTCACGCGCACCGATTGCCCGACGGCGCCTATGTGCTGGACTGTCAGACAGAATTATTATCGCATCTGACCACCCGTTTCGTCGTGCCGTTGGTGCCGATCGCGCAGGTTGGGACGCCGATGGCGCGGCTCAATCCGCGTTTCGATGTCGATGGGCAGGAACTGGTGATGATGACGCAATTTGCCACTGCGGTGTTGGCGCGTTCCATCGGCAAGCCACTGCTGTCGCTGGAGCAACACCATTATGTCATCACGACCGCGCTGGACATGCTCGTCAGCGGCTATTGAGCAAATCCGTTTCCGTTTTGCCCCCATCCTGCTAAGCCACTCCCGATGACCGATTTTCGCGACCCGTTCGACGCTATCAAGGACCATCCTTTCGACGCGGCGCTCTCGCAGCGCTATCTGGTCTATGCGCTCTCCACCATCACGGCCCGTTCGCTGCCGGACCTGCGCGACGGGCTGAAGCCGGTGCATCGGCGCCTGCTCTGGGCGATGCGTCTGCTGCGGATGGAGCCGGGCGGCGCGAACCCGGACGTGCTGGTCGCCAATCCGGCGCGCAACACCACCAGCTACAAGAAATGCGCCCGCGTCGTCGGCGACGTCATCGGTAAATATCACCCGCATGGCGACGCATCGGTCTATGATGCGATGGTGCGCCTGGCGCAGGATTTCTCGCTGCGCACCCCGCTGGTCGATGGCCAGGGCAATTTCGGCAATATCGACGGCGATAATGCGGCGGCCATGCGCTATACCGAGGCGCGTCTGACCCAGGCCGCGGCTGACCTGATGGCGGGCCTTGACGAAGGCACGGTCGATTTCCGTCCGACCTATAATGGCGAGGATGAGGAGCCGGAGGTATTCCCCGGCCTCTTCCCCAATCTGCTGGCCAATGGCGCCAGCGGCATCGCGGTCGGCATGGCGACCAGCATCCCGCCGCACAATGTCGGCGAACTGCTGGATGCCGCCACCCTACTGATCGACAGCCCGGAGGCGGACGACGCCGCGCTGATGGAGATCGTCAAGGGACCGGACTTCCCGACCGGCGGCGTGCTGGTCGATAATCAGGCGATCATCTCCGAAGCCTATCGCACCGGGCGTGGTTCCTTCCGCACCCGTGCGCGCTTCTCCACCGGCCGCAACGAGGATGGCAGCTGGGAAGCGGAGGGGATCGAGAAGCTGGCCGGGGGCACCTGGCAGCTGGTGATTTCCGAAATCCCCTATCAGGTGCAGAAGTCCAAGCTGATCGAGCAGATTGCGGCGCTGATCAACGACAAGAAGCTACCGATCCTGGAAGATGTACGCGATGAGAGCGATGAGGCGATCCGCATCGTCATCGTCCCCAAGAGCCGCAACGTCCCGGTCGATGTGCTCAAGGACAGCCTGTTCCGGCTGACCGATCTGGAAAATCGTTTTCCGCTCAACCTCAACGTGCTCGACGCCAGCCATACGCCGCGCGTGCTGGGGCTGCGCGCGGTGCTGGTCGAATGGCTCAAGCACCAGATCGAGGTGCTGGTCCGCCGGGCACAGCACCGGCTGGAGAAGATCGCCGCGCGGCTGGAACTGCTCGACGGCTATATTATCGCCTATCTCAACCTCGACCGGGTGATCGAGATCATCCGCACCGAGGATGAGCCGAAAGAAGTGATGATGGCCGAGTTCAGCCTGACCGACCGTCAGGCCGAGGCGATCCTCAACATGCGGCTGCGCAGCTTGCGCAAGCTGGAGGAAATGGAGCTGCGGCGCGAACATGCCGAGCTGGTCAAGGAACAGGCGGAGCTGGAAAAGCTGGTCGAGAGCCCGGCCCGGCAGCGCACCCGGCTGAAGCGCGACATTGCCGACCTGCGCAAGCGCTATGGCCCCGATACGCTGATCGGCCGGCGCCGCACGCTGGTCGAGGAAGCCGGGCCGGCGCGCGAGATCCCGCTGGAGGCGATGATCGAGCGCGAGCCGGTGACGGTAATCCTGTCCGAACGCGGCTGGATCCGCGCAATGAGCGGGCATCGCGACCTGGCGGCCGCCGATACGCTGAAGTTCAAGGAAGGCGATGGCCCGCAATTCGCCTTCCACGCATACACCACCGACAAGCTGCTGATGGCGACGTCGAGCGGGCGCATCTACACGCTGGGCGCCGACAAGCTGCCGGGCGGGCGCGGCTTTGGTGATCCGGTGCGGATGATGGTCGACATGGACGATCAGGGCGGCATCGTCGCGTTGATGCCGGCCAGGACGGGCGGGCAGCTGCTGCTGGCCTCCTCCGACGGGCGCGGCTTCCTGGCTGATGTGGCGGATATCCTGGCGGAGACGCGCAAGGGCAAGCAGGTGGTCAATGTCCGCACGGGCGCGAAACTTGCCGTGGTGCATGCGGTCGATCCGGAGGCGGACAGCATTGCCGTCATCGGCGAAAACCGGAAGCTGCTGGTTTATTCCATCATCGAGATGCCCAAGATGGCGCGCGGGCAGGGCGTGCAGATGCAGCGCTATCGGGACGGGGGGCTGTCCGACGCGATCGCCTTCCGCCTGAGCGACGGGATCAGCTGGGCGATGGGCGGCGAGACCGGCCGGACCCGGACCGAGGCCGACATGACGCCATGGCGGGTCGCCCGCGGCGCTGCCGGTCGCATGCCACCGACAGGCTTCCCGCGCGACAACAAGTTCTGACGCAAATTCAGCACCATCGGCAGATGTTCGTTTCCCGAATATTTACCCTTGGCGGATAAGGCAGAGGCATGAAAGCCATGTCGGTGCGTAGCTGGCCCCCTGAACAGACCAGTGGCCTCCCCTTGCCCGGGGGTGATGACACGCATCTGCCGCACATGATCGGAGCGAGCGAATGGCTCACCGCCCTGTCGCAGGCTGCGGCAATTTTATCATGTGAAAACAATGTTATAAATATTGTCGAGGCGAATGAGCCGTTCCTCAAGGCATTCCGGGAACATCGCGAACGGACGGCCGCGACGGCCCAGGCATCGGCCGAATGGCGCGCGCGCGTCACCGGTTTCGCCCAGTCTGATCGCGATTCGGAAAGTTTCGAAATTCGCCGCGACGGCAAGCTTGGCCCGGAATATTTTCTCTGCACGCTCGGACGGCTGCGGGCCACTGGCGCGCGCGCCGAACAATTTCTCTTCACCGCGATCGATCGCACCAGCGAGCGGACGATGGAGAAGAATTTGCGGCGCGAGCTGCTCTCCGACGGCCTGACCGCGCTGCCCAACCGCACCGGCTTTGGCGAGGAGATTGACGATCGGCTCGCCAATGGCAGCTGGCCGGACAATGCCCAGTTTGGCATCATCGCGATCGACCTCAGCCGCTTCAGCCGGGTGAATGAATCATTGGGGCCTATGGCCGGCGATGAACTGCTGATCACGGTCGCCAAGCGGCTCAAATCCTGCCTGCGTCAGGGCGATGTGCTGGCCCGCATCGGCGGCAATGACTTTGCAATTTTTGCACGCTTAAACAATGGCTTGTCTGACTCTCTTCAGATCGTTCAGAGGATCAGGGAGGCGCTGAGTTCGCCGATCCGCCTGTCCGACCTGCAGATCCGCGTCGATTGCGCGATCGGCTGCGCCCTGTCGACGCATCTGGAGGATGATCCGGACGATGTCGTCCGCAAGGCGCAGGCGGCGGTCAAGATCGCCAAGCGCACCGGCAAGGTCGAGATTTATCGCAATGGCGTGCTCAAGGAAGCGCAGCGCCGCTTCTCGATCGAGAGCCGGCTGCGCGATGCGCTCGCCCATGGGGGGCTGACCCTGGCCTATCAGCCGCTAATCCATCTCCAGACCGGCGAAATTACCGGGTTCGAGGCGCTGGCGCGTTGGGACGACCCGGAACTGGGGCATGTCTCGCCGGTGGAGTTCGTGCCGGTCGCGGAAGAGAGCGGGCTTATCACGCCGCTCGGTCGCTGGGCCGCCTATGAGGCGGCGCAGGCGCTGAGCCGCTGGGACGCGAAATTTGGCCAGGCCCTGCCGGTCGGCGTCAACGTCAACCTGTCGCCAATCCAGATGGCGCGCGACGATGTCGCATCGATGTTCGAGGAAGCGCTGCGCTATTCGGGCATTGGCGGCCATCGCCTGACCGCCGAACTGACCGAAAGCGCGATCATCGCCGATCCGGACAAGGCGCGCAAATTGCTGTTCGCGCTCAAGGATCTGCAGATGCCGATCGCGATGGACGATTTCGGCACTGGCTTCTCCAACCTGGCGAGCCTGCACAGCCTGCCGATCGACATTCTAAAAATCGATCGAAGTTTCGTGTCTAACATGCTGGAAGATCACGATAAAGCCGTAATCGTCCGCACCATATTGTCACTGGCGGAATCGCTCAACCTGCGGGTCACGGCCGAGGGTATCGAAACCCAGGAACTGGCCGACATGCTGCAGAAGATGGGCTGCTGGCAGGGGCAGGGCTATTATTTTGCCCGCCCGATGAGCGAAGCCGATGCCTTCGACTATTGGCGCGTGCGCTGGAATTTCGAGACGATCTGATCGGCGATTTCGCCGACCCGGTCGGCGTCGGGGAAATCCTCCGCCACCCATGATTTCTGCACTTCCTGCAAGGCACGGGCAATGTCCGGGCCGGGCTGAAGGCCGCGCGCGATCAGCGCTCCGCCGCCGATCGGCAGGCTGGGCGGCGTCCAGCCGTCGAGCGGGACCAGTGCCGATAGGGACGCTGCGGGATCGAGCAGGATGCGGTCGATCGCGCCTTCCACGCCGACCCGGTGCGCCAGCGCGCGCGGCCCTTCGGGTGCGGAGGCGGTTTCGAGCGCGGTGATCAGCCGCTTGCGCGCCTTGTTGGAGAGTTTGAGCCGTGCGCCGATCTGGTCCGCCAGCGCCGCGTCGGCCGGCACCAGCGCGGCCAGTCGGCGCAGCGCCGATGGCGCCACACTCGCCTCATTCTCCCGCGCGATCAGTTTCGCCAGTCGGTCGATGCCTTCGTGCGTGATTTCGGGCAGCACCGGCAGCCAGATCCCGCCGTCCACCATCAGGCGCAGCGCCGGCACGGGATCGCGCACCACCAGCAATTTGAGCAGTTCGTCGGCGATCCGCTCGCGCGACAGGGCCATCAGGCTGTTGGCCGCGGCGACGCAGGCATCATAGGCCGATGCGTCAACTTCGTTGTCACCATAGCGGGCCAGGAAGCGGAAATAGCGCAGGATGCGCAGATGATCCTCGGCGATCCGCGCGCTGGCGTCGCCGATGAAGCGCAGGTGCCGGGCGTCGAGATCGGCCACGCCGCCGAAATAGTCGCTGATCGTGCCGGTCAGGGGATCGGCATAGAGGGCGTTGAAGGTGAAGTCGCGCCGGGCGGCATCCTGCTGCCAGTCGTCGGTATAGGCGATGGTGGCCCGGCGGCCGTCGGTGCTGACGTCGCGGCGCAGCGTGGTGATCTCGACCGGCCCGTCGGGCAGCACGGCGGTGATCGTGCCATGCTCGATCCCGGTCGGCACCGCCTTGATCCCGGCCGCCTTCAGCCGATCGACCACATCCTGCGGCATCAGGCTGGTGGCGATGTCGAGATCATTGACCGGCAGGCCAAGGAGCCCGTCCCGCACCGCGCCACCGACATAGCGGGCGCGACCTTGGTCGGCGTCGAGTGCGGCGAGAAGGCCGGAAAGGCCGGAGCGGTGGCGCCACGGGGCGTCAGGAAGAATGCGGGTCATGGCCGAGCCTGCGAGAAAGATTGGCGAGGATGGCAGCGGTCACGCCCCAGATGCGGCGGCCCTGCCAGTCGATTTCATAATATTGCCGCTCGATGCCTTCGAACATCAGGCTGCGGCGCACCCGATTGGCCGGATCGAGCGCATAGTCAAGCGGCAGTTCGAACCAATCGGCCACTTCGCCCGGCTGGGCGCGCAGCGGCAGGTCGGGCGGTATGACGCCCAGCACCGGGACGATGTCGAAGCCGGTGAAGGTATGATAGCGATCCGAGGTGCCGATGATGTCGACTTGGTCGGAGGGGAGGGCGATTTCTTCGCGGGCTTCGCGCAGGGCGCCGGCAATCTCGTCGAGATCGTCTGGATCGACCCGGCCGCCGGGAAAGGCGACTTGCCCCGCATGCTTGCGCAGCTTTTCCGAACGCTGGGTCAGGATCAGGCCGGGATTGGCCCGGTCGGTGATCGCGACCAGCACGGCGGCGGGGGCCAGCGCCATGTCGCCGACGATGCGCGGATCGCGGGTTTCGGACGGAAGCAACTGGATGTCGCGGCTATGCCCGTCGATCAGTGCGGCGCGCAGCCGCTCGGCCAGCGTCATGCCGCGCCGTCCAGCGGAAAGAAGCGGCCTTCGCTCCACAGGCCGATCCGCTCGCCTTCTTCATCCAGGGCCAGGTTCATGAGTTCATAATAGACGCTGCGCACGATCAGCGCGTCGAGCCCGGCACGGACGTGGAAATAAGGATGGGGGCCATCCTCCTTCTCGCGCAGGGTCAGTGCATGGTCGGGGCCGGCCGGCACCAGTTCGCCGGTGTTGAGCCGGAAGGCGAGCTTGCGGCTGGCGCCTTCGCCCTCGCTCTTGAGTTCGACCGCAACGAAGGGGGCATCCTCGACCGCGATGCTCAGCTTCTCGACCGGGGTGACCAGTACATAGGAGCCGTCGCCCTCACGCCGCAATATGGTGGAAAAGAGCCGCACCATCGCTTCGCGCCCGATCGGCGATCCCTGATGGAACCAGGTGCCGTCGCGCGCGATCCGCATCTCGCTGTCGCCGCAATAGTCGGGATTCCATTTCTCGACCGGCGGCAGGCGCTTTTCGGCGGCAAGGCGGGCAATGTCGGCGAGCGACAGATCGGCGAGGTCGGACAGGGGTTCCATCGGCATGGAAAGCAGATAGGAGCGGCCGGCCCGCTTGGCAAAGGTCTTTCGGCTGTGGTCAGGCCGTAACGGTGATTCGCGGCGACAGCATGCCGGTTCCGCCGACCGGGCGGCCATCGACCGACAAGGCGAGCAGGCGCCGGGCCTCGAATGGGCCGGGGCAATCCCAGCCGGCGGTGCCGTCGGCGGTGAAGCCCCAGAAGCGGCCATAATATTCCGGATCGCCGATCATCATCAGCGGTTCGCAGGCCTGTGCGCGGGCGGCGGCGACCACTGCATCCATCATCGCGCGGCCGTGGCCGCCCTTCTGATGCGCCGGCGCAACCGCGACCGGGCCGACCATGATCAGCGGCAATTGGCTGCCATCCTCGTGGGTTAGCGCCACCGGCCAGCTTTGCAGCGATCCGATCAGGGCGTCCTTTTCATCCAACACCGCAAAGGACAGGGCAGCCAGCCAGGGCATGCCGTCACGGATCAGATAGGCGGTGCGGCCGTGCCGGTCGGGACCGAAGGCGGCGTCCAGCAGGCCTTCGATCGCGTCCGCGGGCTGGCTGTCGAGGGGAAGAATTGCTGACATGTCTTGCCGATCCGCCATCAATGGCGCATGGACCGCGCCGGAAGCGGCGGGCCTATAGCGTCCATGCCGCAAAAGGAAAGATCAAACTGGACCCGCGCCCTTCGCGCGACCGGACATGGCGAGCTATGGACAGCATTTTTGACGATTATCTGACGCTGGAGGTCAACAACCTGCACGTCGACGTATTGACCGGCATCTATTCGGAAGAGACGCATCTGCCCCAGCCGCTGCGCATCTCGATCCGGGCCAAGCTGCGGATTGCGGACCATTATGATCCCGATACGCCGCTCAGCGAGTCGAAAAACTACATGGACCTCAAGCATGCCGCGTCGACCGCGCTGCCCGAGGGGCTGCACTTCACCCTGATCGAGGGCGTGGCCGATCATATCATCGAGACTATCTTCCTGCAGGACGACAAGGTCCGCCATGTCGAGGTGAAGATCGTCAAGCTGGCGCTGAGCGAGCGGGGCGAGGAAATCGGCATTACCCTGGGCCGCGGCCGGAAATAAGCACCGCTTGCGCTGGGAATGAAAGGCCCGCCGCTGACGGATGCAGCGGCGGGCCTTTTCGTAGGGCCTGTTTGAGAAATCGCGAAAGAGCCATTTTTCGTTACGGTACCAGCCCGCTCCCCTGCCCAACCATCCGACAGGATGACACTGGATCGGGTGGTTGGGCGGGGGAGCGGGCTGGTACCGACTTTCTAAAATGGGCTCTTATGCCTTCTTGATGAGGCCGATCTCGATCAGCCGCTCGGTAAGATAGTCATGCGCACTGATCGGCGCCTCGCGGCGCGGATTGTCCGGCGTCACGCACTGCGGCAGCGCGTCGATCATGAAGTCCGGGCGCAGATGCAGGAAGAAAGGCATGGAATAGCGTGAATGGCCGCGCCGTTCGGGCGGCGGATTGACGACGCGGTGGCTGGTCGAGGGCAGCACATGGTTGGTCAGCCGCTGCAGCATGTCGCCGACATTGATCGCGAGCGCGCCCGGCGGCGGCACGACCGGCAGCCAGTTGCCGTCGCGGTCCTTCAGTTCCAGCCCGCCTTCCTCGGCGCCCAGCAGCAAGGTGATGAGATTGATATCCTCATGCGCGCCGGCGCGGATGCCCGGTGCTTCCGGCGAGACCGGCGGATAATGGAGCAGGCGCAGGATCGAGTTGCCATCCTTGATCGGGCGGTCGAACCAGCGTTCGGGCAGGCCGAGATAGAGGGCGATCGCCGACAGAAGTTCCGCGCCGACCCGGTCGAATTCGGCATAGAGCGGCGCGAACACGTCGCGGAACGCCGGCATCTCGGTCGGCCAGACATTGGGCGGCATGGTTTCGGCAAGCGGATCGCCCGGCGCCAGGTCGCGGCCGACATGCCAGAATTCCTTGAGGTCATTCTCGCTCGCGCCCTTGGCGATCTCGACGCCGAAAGCGGTATAGCCACGCTGGCCGCCATTGAACTTGGCGTCATAGGCGCGCTTCATCTCGACCGGCTGGGCGAAGAATTCGCGCGCCAGCGCCCATCCCTTGTCGACCAGCGTCTGGTCCATGCCATGGTCCTTGACCATGGCGAAGCCGAAGCGTTGGAAGGAGCCGCCGAAGGCGGCGGCGAAATCGCCCTTGCTCATCTCTGCCATGGACAGGACGGGCACCTGGTCCAGCACGGATTGCGACACGTATATTCTCCAGATCGATTTGGCTTGCGGATGATATAGCGATCAGCCGCCATGGTTCCCATCCTTGATCGTCCTTGGCGCCTGATGCAAGGATGCGGCATGAACTACTGGCTGATGAAATCGGAACCTGATGTCTTTTCCTATGCCGACCTGGTCAAGAAGGGGAAGGCGGAATGGGACGGGGTGCGCAACCATGCCGCCCAGTTGCACATGAAGGCGATGCGAAAGGGTGACCTGGCCTTCTTCTATCACAGCAATATCGGCGTCGAGGCGGTCGGCATCATGGAGATCGTCGAGGAAGCGGCGCCGGACAGCACCGACGAGACCGGCAAGTGGATCGCGGTCCATGTTGCGCCGCACAAGAAACTGGATCGCCCGGTGACGTTGAAGACGATGAAGGCGGATCCGGCATTGGCCGACATGGTGATGTTACGGCAATCGCGCCTTTCCGTAGCGCCGCTGACGCCGCAGCAGTTCGAGCATATCGTCGCCTTGTCAAAGGCTTAGAAAAACGAGAACGTCTCGGTTGCGTTCCGCGCAACTGGAACGCCGTTTTTTGCGATTGTATGAGTTTTTGCGCTGCAACATATGGGTGGCAACAGAACAGAATGTCCAAGAGGTGTTTGAGGGCATTCACAAGGAGTATACCCATGCGAATGCTGTCCAAGTTTGTTGTTGCCGGCGCCCTGAGCGCCATCGTTGCCGTCGCTGCCCCCGCCAACGCGCAGGACGCCGCCAAGCAGCGCTTCACCCACGAAGGCTACACCTACGTCTATGACGTCAAGGATACCAAGACCGGCAAGGTGATCTCGGGCCGTCGTTACCCCGACGCCGTCGCCTTCAACCTGCAGGTCAAGGGTGACAAGGTTTCGGGCGTCTCGGGCGGCCAGTCGGTTTCGTTCAAGGTCGATGACGCGCGCGGCGCAGCTGCCGGCGCTGCCAACTAAGCAGCCTGGCCTCGGCCATCAAAAAGGGCGGCTTCCCAATGGGAAGCCGCCCTTTTTCGTTGTCCTTGACGACGGGATCAGCGGCAGCGGCGCTTGCTGTCGATTTCCTTGCCGAGCAGTGCGCCGCCGGCAGCGCCGAGGATCGTGCCGGTCGCACGGTCGCCACGGGTGTCGATCGCGCGGCCGACCAGCGCACCGCCGACACCGCCGATGATCAGGCCGGTCGTGCCGTCCGACTTGCGGCAATAGGTGCGACCGTCGCGACCGCGCCATTCCTTGTAGCGATAATGTTTGCGGGCCTGCGCGCCGTCCGTGGGAACGGCCATCGAAACGGGAATGGCCAGCGACAGGGCGGCCAGGGCCATCAGGGCATTACGCATAATATCTCCTCCGAATTGCGTTGTCAGCCGATTGAACCCCTGCCTATTGACCTAGGTTGCATGAACCTTGGACAACGGCATAAGTTTTTGTTTCCTTGGAAATTAAATTTAAGGTGAAGCGATGAACGCAGGCGACGGGCAGGATGCCGCCGCAGTGATCCGGGCGCTCGACCTCGCCCCGCATTCCGAAGGCGGCTGGTATCGCGAAACCTGGCGCGCACAGGCGGCTGTGGGCCAGAGGGCGGCCGGCACGGCGATCCTGTTCCTGCTGGAGGCGCATCAGCGATCGCACTGGCATCGGGTCGATGCCGACGAGATGTGGTTCTGGCACGCAGGGGCGCCGATCGTCCTGGGCATCGCTCCGCCGCAGGGGGCTGCGGTCGATCATCACCTCGGCCCGGATATCGCCGCGGGACAGATGCCGCAGCGCCTGGTCCCGGCGCATCATTGGCAGGCGGCACGGCCGGTGGGCGGATGGGCGCTCGTCAGCTGCACGGTCACGCCAGGCTTCGACTTTGCCGGCTTCACGCTGGCGCCGCCCGATTGGGCGCCCGCCTGAAGCGCGCGGATTTCCGCCGATTTTCAGACTTATCCAAAGTTATCCACAGATTTGTGGCGCGACCTGTCTTCAAATTGTCGGAATCCGCTTTGTCCGACTCGCGGATCGTGACAGCATCCTCTTGTCGGGACAGGCGGCACGGAGCGATCCAAAGCCGGAAAATCCAAGAGAAATCAAGGATTTTTTTTGCCCTGATGGTCCGTTGGAAGCTGCCATGCGCGAGGATGGCAGGGACGATCGGATCCAAGCCTTTCAGGATGATGCCGGGTACGCGCGAAAGTGAACGTCGGGCTTCGGATGAAAGGTCAGCATGGGTGAACAGACCTTCGGGCTCGTTCTCCCGCGCGAAGATGTGGAAACACATCACATCGCCGGACCGGAAGGCGCAACCCGCAAGGGCATGTGGCCGAAAGGAACCGACGTTAGTGGGGGCCGACATAGATGTCGGCCCCCATTTTGTTTTGGCAATTAGCTAGCCCCAATATTGCGCGGCGGCGATCAAGGCACCGGCGGTGAGGATGGCGGCGGCGATCCATCTTGCGCCATTGTCCGGCCGTGATGGGGCGACGGGCGTAGTGTCCGCCTCCAGTCGGTGGGTCAGCGCGCGCAGCAGGCGCGGGGCGTCGTCGGCGATGCGCGAGAGTTCGAGCAGCAGGGCGACGGTCTTTTCGGGGGCATGAGCCGCGGCAACCTGGTTCATCACCAGCCGACCGCGGGCCTTCTGCAGCGCCTGCGACAGGTCGAAGCCGGGCTGGATTGCGCCCAGCACCCCGTCCATCGTGATCAGCGCCTTGAAGATGAGGGCAAGGTCGGGCGGCAGCACCAGCCCCTCCTTGCGCAGCAGCGGAAAGAAGTCGGCGACCATGCGCGTCAGCACCAGCGGGCCGCTGCCATGGCGCGCGATGAGTTGCTCGGCCGCGTCCAGAACCCGGCCGGGATCGGGCGCGCTGGCCTTCGACCAGACCAGCAGCGTGTCGGCCAGGGTGCGCGCGTCGCCGGAGCGCAGCGAGAGGATGAAGGACAGGAATTCCTGCCTCCGTCGCGCGCTGACATGGCCGATCAGGCCGAGATCGAGCAAGGCGAGCCGGTCGCCGGGCAGGCAGAGCAGGTTGCCGGGGTGCGGATCGCCATGGAAACGGCCATGGACCAGCACCATGTCGAGCACCAGCGCGGCACCAAGGTCGGCGATCGCGACCGGATCGATGCCGGCGGTGCGCAAGGCATCGCCGTCGCGCGGCGGCACACCGTCGATATAGTCCATGACCAGCACGGTTTCGGCGCAATAGCGCCAGTGGATCGCCGGGATGACCACGGCCGGGTTGTCGGCCAGGTCTTCGCGCAGCCGGTCGGCATTGCGACCTTCCTGGGTGAAATCCAGTTCCTCCAGCACGGTGTCGAGCAATTGCTGGACCAGCGCCTGCGGCTGGAAACGGCGCGCCTCGCGGCTGCTCGCTTCGACGATGCCGGCCAGATGAGTGATGAGGCGCAGGTCCGCCTCCATCGCCTTGCGGATGCCGGGGCGACGGATCTTGACCACCACCTCCTGCCCGTCGGTCAGCGTGGCGCGATGGACCTGCGCCATGGAGGCGGCGGCGAGCGGGGCCGTATCGAAGCGGGCGAAGGCCGTTTCTACCGGTTCGCCAAGCACCGCTTCGAGGCGCGGGCGGAGCTGATCGAAGGGCAGGGTCGGCGCGTCGCTGTGCAGCTTGCCGAATTCGGCGATCCACGCCTCGGGCAGCAGATCCTGCCGGGTGGCGAGGATCTGGCCGAGCTTCACATAGGTCGGGCCGAGCGCTTCCATCGCCTGCCGGGTGCGGCGGGGCAGGTCGGGCGGATCGGCGGCGGCACTGTCATCGCCCTTCGCCAGTCCCAGCCGGGCGAGCAGCATGTCGAGGCCGAAGCGGGTCGCGACGCTGGTAATCTCGGCCAGTCGTGCGCGATCCCGCGTGGCCACCATGATGGTCTTGAGCATGGTGGCTCAACGACCCGGACCGGGATTATGTTTCGCTTGTGCAGCGAAGTGGATCAGTCGACCCAGTCGAGGCCGATGTCGCGATAGATGAAGCGGTCTTCTTCCCAGTCTTCCTTCACCTTGACGTGGAGGTAGAGGTGGACCTTGACGCCCAGGAGGTTGGCCAGTTCTGCGCGCGCCTTGGACCCGATTTCCTTGAGGCGCTGGCCACCCTTGCCCAGCACGATCGCGCGCTGGCTTGAGCGGCCGACCAGGATCTGCTGATGGATTTCGACCGAACCGTCGTCGCGTTCCTTATATTGCTCGGTATCGACCGCCGCGGCATAGGGCAGTTCGGCGTGGAGCTGGTGATAAAGCTGTTCGCGGGTGATTTCGGCTGCGAGCATGCGGTCGGTCGCGTCCGACACCTGATCCTCGGGGAAGTGCCAGGGGCCTTCGGGCATGGCGTTCGCAAAGGCGGTCTTGAGTTCGCCCAGGCCGTCGCCGGTCGCGGCGGAAACGAAGAAGGTCTCTTCGAACTCCAACTCTTCATAGAGGCGCTGGGTATGGACCAGCAGCTTCTCCTTGACCGCGATGTCGACCTTGTTGAGCACCAGCCATTTGCGTTCCGGCCGGGCTTTCAGCGCAGCGATGATCGGCTCCATCTTGGCGCCAAGGCCCGCCTTGCCATCGACCAGCAGGACGATCAGGTCGGCACCCTGCGCGCCGCCCCAGGCGGCCTGCACCATCGCGCGGTCGAGGCGGCGTCGCGGCGCGAAGATACCGGGCGTATCGACCAGCACCATCTGCGCATCGCCCTCGATCGCGACGCCCATGACGCGGGTGCGCGTGGTCTGCGCCTTGGGGCTGGTGATCGCCACCTTCTGCCCGACAAGCGCATTGACCAGCGTCGACTTGCCGGCATTGGGGGCGCCGACGATGGCGATGACGCCACAGCGCTGATTTTCAAACTCGATGGTCAATCACATGCTCCGTTCGCTCCACGCCAATGCGCGGAGACGTCTTCCTAAACCAAAATGAATGTTGGGGACAGGCTTAGCCCGCCAATTGCTCCAGCAGGGCTTTGGCGGCGGCGGTTTCGGCTTCCTGCTTGGAGCCGCCGGTGGCGCTCGCCTCGCCCGCGCCCTTGATCGAGACGGTGACGGTGAAGCGCAGCGCATGGTGCGGCCCCGACCGGTCCGTCATCACATATTCGGGTGGCTTGCGCTTGTTCGACGCGGCCCATTCCTGCAGCGCCGACTTGGGGTGACGCGGCGCGGCGGTCTGGGTGTCGACCCGGTCGCCCCACAGGCGACGGACCAGCGTGCGTGCCTCGTCCAGTCCGGCCTCCAGATAGAGGGCGCCGATCAGCGCCTCCATCACGTCGCCCAGCACATTGTCGCTGTCGGCGGCGCCATCGTCGCGCGCCTGCTTGCCGAGCACCAGATGGGTCGGGACGCCAGCGGCGCGGGCAACCGCCGCACAGGTTTCGCCCGAAACCAGCGCGTTGAAGCGGCGCGAGAGCTTGCCTTCCGGTTCGGCCGGGAAGCGGTCAAAAAGCCATTCGGCGATCAGCAGTCCGAGAATGCGGTCGCCCAAAAATTCCAGCCGCTCGTAATTTTCCGCCTTGGCGCTGCCATGGGTCAGCGCCTGTTCGAAGGCGGCGGGGTTGATCGGCGCGCGGCCGATCAGCGCGATCAGCCAGGCTGCGGTATCAGGCCTGTGCGAAGCCACCATCAAAAGCCTTCCCCGATCCGGCTCCAGCGTGCGGCGGTGAACCAGGTCCAGGGCAGCAGCCAGTTGGCGCTGCCGTCGGTCGAGAAGACGGAAACCAGCGCCTTGCCGACCAGATTTTCCTCGGGGACGAGGCCGATGCCACCGCCTTCAACCGCCGGGAAGCGGCTGTCGGCGCTGCGGTCGCGATTGTCGCCCATCATGAAGAGATGGCCTTGCGGCACCAGCACGGTGTCACGGTCGTCGGCGGCGCCATCGGGCACCAGGTCGAGGACATTGTAGCTCTTGCCGCCCGGCAGTGTCTCGCGGAACTGGGGATAGCGGCACTGCTTGCCGCCGCCCGGCGCGGTCTGCTCGAATTCGGGACGATAGCAGGGGGAGGGGCTGCCTTCCTTCTGCGCGGCATCTTCCATGTTCGGCGTCACCGGAATGACGAGGTCGGCGACCTTCTGCTTCGGGATCGCCTGGCCATTCAGATAGACGGTGCCGCCCCGAACCGAGATCATGTCGCCCGGCAGGCCGATCACCCGCTTGATATAGTCGTTCTTCTGGCTCGGCGGCGCCTTGAACACGACCACGTCACCGCGCTGCGGCGTCGAGGCGAAGATGCGGCCGGGGATCAGCGGCACCGAGAAAGGCAGCGAATAGCGCGAATAGCCATAGGGCCATTTGGCGACCAGCAGATAGTCGCCGATCAAGAGGCGCGGCTGCATCGATTCCGAGGGGATGTTGAAGGGGGAGACGATGAAGCTGCGCAGGACGAAGACGAACACCGCCAGCTTGGCGAGGAACCAGATGAAGTCCCGCGTTTCCGATTTTGCGCTCATGTCTGCCTAATGTTCCTTCAAGATCGTGCCGCGCTGCGACGTGTCACTGCGGCCTGTCGCGGCTTTTGCGGGGTCGCCCGCGCCGCGTCAAGCGCGTGGACGATGCAATGCGTGCCGCTTTTGGATAAGGAGAGGAAGAATCGACCGGTGCAGCGTCGATATCGACCAACGACCAAGAGGATCTCCCGCATGTCCAGTCCCGCACTGGCGGCCCTTGCCGCCCTGCCTCAAGCTGAACTCAAGACCATCTTCGAGAGTGATGCCGATCGCCTGTCCAAGCTGGTGCTGAGCCACGGGCCGCTGCGCTTCGACTGGTCCAAGACGCATCTGACCGACGATCTGGTCGACGGCTTCCTGAAGCTGGCGCAGGAACAGGATTTCACCGGCCGGCGCGAAGCACTGTTCGCCGGCGAGGCGGTCAACAATACCGAAGGCCGCGCGGCAGAGCACACCGCGCAGCGCGGCGTCGGCAATGCCGACAGCGTGGCGCTGGCCAAGGCGCTGCACAATCGCACCCGCGCGCTGATCGACGCGATCGAGGCGGAAGCGCTCGGCCCGATCCGGCACATCCTGCATATCGGCATCGGCGGCTCGGCGCTCGGCCCGGACCTGATCGTCGACGCGCTGGGCGGCGACGGCATGCGTTACGATGTCGCGATCGTCTCCAATGTCGATGGCACCGCGCTGGAAAAGGCGATGGATGCCTTCGATCCCGACGCCACGCTGATCGCGATCGCGTCCAAGACCTTCACCACCAGCGAAACCATGCTGAACGCGGCGAGCGCAATCAACTGGATGGTCGAGGCGGGTGTCGAAGACCCTTATGGCAAGATCATCGCGCTGACCGCCGCGCCGGAAAAGGCGATGGAATGGGGCGTCGACGAGACCCGCATCCTGCCCTTCCCCGAAAGCGTGGGCGGCCGCTATTCGCTCTGGTCGTCGATCGGCTTCCCCGCCGCGCTGGCGCTGGGCTGGGACGCGTTCGAAAGCCTGCTGGAGGGCGCGGCGGCGATGGATCGTCATTTTCAGCTCACCGATCCGCGCGAGAATATCCCGCTGATCGCTGCCTTCGTCGATCAATATTATGCCCGCGTGCTGGGCTGCGAGACCCGCGCTTTGTTCGCCTATGACGAGCGGCTGGCGCTGCTGCCTTCCTATCTCCAGCAGCTGGAGATGGAGAGCAACGGCAAGTCGGTGAAGCTGGACGGATCGCCGGTGGATGGGCCGACCGCGCCGATCACCTGGGGCGGCGTCGGCACCGACGCGCAGCATGCGGTGTTCCAGTTGCTGCACCAGGGCACGATCCTGACCCCGGTCGAGTTCATCGCCTCGATCGAGCCGGGCAATGCGCTCGACCCGGCGCATCATCGCGCGCTGCTGGTCAACTGCTTCGCCCAGGGCGCGGCGCTGATGCGCGGCAAGGACAACGCCGATCCGGCCCGTGCCTATGCCGGCAACCGCCCGTCGACCACCATCCTGATGGATGATGTGAACCCGGAGGCGCTGGGTGCGCTGATCGCCTTCTACGAGCATCGCACCTTTGCCAATGCGGTGCTGATGGGGATCAACCCCTATGACCAGTTTGGCGTCGAACTGGGCAAGGAGATTGCCAAGTCGATCGAAGCAAGCGGCCCGACCGGCTTCGATCCCTCGACCATGGCGCTGATCGAGATCGCGTTGGGCGAATAAGGCAATAGCGACCGTTCGTTTCGGGCGATGTCGGGAAAGGCTTCTCGACAGGCTCGAAACGAACGGAAGTTGCAGCCAAAATTCCCATTTGTAACTGGGCCATCCAGCCGCCATATCCGCCGCCAAGATAGTGCGCCGAGCGGAGACTGGCATGAGCGATTATGATTTCGACCTTTTCGTCATCGGCGCGGGATCGGGCGGGGTGCGCGCATCGCGCGTCGCTGCCGCGCATGGCGCCAAGGTCGCGGTGGCCGAGGAATTTCGTGTCGGCGGCACCTGCGTCATTCGCGGCTGCGTGCCCAAGAAGCTGCTCATCTATGGCGCGCATTTCGCCGAGGATCTGAAAGACGCCCGCCGCTTCGGCTGGAATGTGCCGGACTGCGGCTTTGAATGGGCGACGCTGCGCGACAATGTGCTGGCCGATGTCGACCGGCTCGAAGGGCTCTACACCAACACCCTCAACAGCCATAAGGTCGAGCTGATCGCCGAGCGGGTGACGGTGACCGGGCCGCATAGCGTGAAGCTCGCCAGCGGGCGCGAGGTGACGGCCAAGGTCATCCTGGTCGCGACCGGCGCCTGGCCGCTGATCCCCGCGGTGGAAGGCGCCGAACATGGCATCACTTCCAACGAGGTTTTCCATCTGGACGAATGCCCCAAGCGCATCGTCATCGTCGGCGGCGGTTATATCGCCAATGAATTTGCCGGCATTTTCCACCAGTTCGGCAGCCATGTGACGATGGTCAACCGGGGCGGCACGCTGCTGCGCGGTTATGACGAACAGATCCGCGACCGCCTGCTCCAGATTTCGACGATGAAGGGGATTAATTTCCGCTTCAAGGCGCAGATGGAGAAGATCGAGAAGAAGGAGGATGGCACCTTGTGCGTCCACTTCAAGAATGGCGATCCGGTCGCGGCCGATATCGTGCTGTTCGCCACCGGCCGCCGTCCGCACACCGACGGGCTGGGGCTGGAGAATGCCGGCGTCGAGATCGACGACAAGGGCGCGATCAAGGTCGACGAATATAGCCGCACCAGCTGTGAGAGCATTTATGCGGTGGGCGACGTCACCGATCGGCTGCAGCTGACCCCGGTGGCGATCCGCGAGGGCCATGCCTTTGCCGACACCGTGTTCGGCAACAATCCGCGCACCGTCGACTATAGCTGCGTGCCGTCGGCCGTGTTCAGCCATCCGCCTCTGGCCGGCGTCGGCCTGACCGAAGCGCAGGCCAAGAACAAATATGGGACGGTGAAGGTCTATACATCAGACTTCCGGCCGATGAAGAATGTGTTGGCCGGGCGCGACGAGCGGGCGCTCTACAAGATGGTCGTGGATGCGACCACCAACAAGGTGGTGGGCCTGCACATGATCGGCCCGGACGCGCCGGAAATCCTGCAGGCGGCGGCGGTCGCGGTGAAGGCGGGCCTCACCAAGCAGGATTTCGATGATACCGTGGCGCTGCACCCCAGCATGGCCGAAGAGCTGGTGCTGCTGAAGTAAAGGCGGAGAACCAAAGATCCGTTCGCTTCGAGCGTGTCGAGAAGCGCAGAGCGCTGCGCTCGCCGTTTCTCGACTTCGCTCGAAACGAAGAGCGCTGCGCTCGCCGTTTCTCGACTTCGCTCGAAACGAACGGGCTTAGTTGTTGGCTACAAAGGTAATCACCAGCGCATCGCGCCAGGCGGGTTGGTCGGGATCGACGGCGTGGATTTCGGTCACGCCGTGGAAGATGCGATGGTCATCGATCAGCATCGCGTCGCCCGGTTGGGCCAGGGTGAATTCGCCCATCGGCGTGCCGTCAGCGGCGCCGATGCGGGTGACGCCCTCGCGCACGTTGCGGCGCTCGACCAGCATCACGAAGACCCGATCGACGCCGTCGCGGTGCATGCCCTCGGGCGTGGGGCGGCCAAGCTCCCCCGGCTTCGCCTCGATCCGGAACTGGTGCATCTCGACATGCCAGTCGCCCGATGACGCCGGATCGAAATGGTCGGCGCAAAAGGCGAGCAGCGCCTGTGTTACCGGCAGCGCGATCGTGGCGTCCTCGACCGGATCGAACCAGCGCTGCACGTCGCCGTTCAGCGGGTTGTAGTCGCGGCTCTGATAATGGGGCTGGTGCGGCTGGCGGCTGAATTGTCCAGCGGCGCAATGAAAGGTGGCGTGGCGGCGGCGGCGATAACGGCCGCCATCGGCCATGAAGAGGTCGGGGCCAAGATCGTCCCAGCTGCGGGCAAAGGGCGCCCAGTCGGCTGCGCCGATATCCAGCTGGCGCAGCAGGTCGGCGCCGGCCAGGCGGGCATAGCCATCCTGTTCCAGCGCCTGGTCGATGGTGGTCAGGCAGTCCGTATCGCTCATTTCCATCCTCATAGGCAGAGGAGGAAACGAGCGACAGGGCCAGTTGCCACAAGCAGGATGCCAAACTCCCGTTCGCTTCGAGCGAAGTCGAGAAGCGGCGAGCGCCGTGCTTCCGCTTCTCGACAAGCTCGAAACGAACGGACGTGGAGTTTCTTAGTAGATCGTCGGCACCATGCCGCCTTCGACCTTGACGGCCGCGCCATTGGTAGCGGCGGCCAGCGGGCTGGCGAGATAGGCGGTCATCGCGCCGACCTCATCCGCCTCGATCAGCCGCTTGATCAGCGAGAGCGGGCGCAGCTTGGTGAAGAATTCGGCCTCGCGCTCGGCTTCGGATGCGTCCTTATTCTCGACCACGGAGCGGATGAACTCGACAATGCCTTCCGAGCGGGTCGGGCCGGGCAGCACCGAATTGACGGTGACGCCGGTGCCGCGCGTATGTTCGGCCAGGCCCCGCGAAATGGCAAGCTGGGCCGACTTGGTCATGCCATAATGGATCATCTCGGCGGGCGGCAGCAGGCCGCTTTCGCTGGCGATGAACAGGACGCGACCCCAGTTCTTTGCCAGCATCTTCGGGAAATAATGGCGGGCGAGGCGGGCGCCGCTCACCACATTGACCTCGAACAGATGATGCCAGTCCGCGTCCGTGATGTCGGTGAAGTCCTTGGCCTCGTAGATGCCGAGATTGTTGACGAGGATGTCGATGTCCGGGACGGCGGCGATCAGCGCGTCGGCGCCCGCAGCGGTGGCGGGGTCGGCCAGGACCGGGCGGATGGTGCCGGCCTGCGAAAGCTCGGCGGCGGCAGCGTCCAGCTTGGCCTGGTTGCGACCGGTGATGACGAGCTCGACCCCTTCCTCAGCCAGGCGCTTGGCGATGGCGAAGCCGATTCCGGCGGTCGATCCGGTGACGAGGGCGGTCTTGCCCGAAAGCTGAAGATCCATGGTGCATTCCTCTGAAAAGTGACAGCGACGTTGACACCAAGATAGACTATTTATCATTGGTGATTAGATTGCACTTTCGCATTTCAGAAGTGATTTTAAATCATGGATAATCGGTTCGGTGATATCGAGACCTTCCTGATGGTGGCGGGCGAGGGCAGTCTGGCGGCCGCCGCCAAGGCGCTGCGTCTGACGCCATCGGCGATCAGCCGGTCGATCGCGCGGCTGGAACAGCGGCTGGGCGTCACCCTGTTGCGGCGGACGACGCGGGCGCTGGCGCTCACGCCGGAAGGCGTCACCTATCGCGACCGTATGGCGGTGCTGCTGGGCGACATGATGGCGCTGGAGGCGGGGCTGGGCGAGGATCGGACCGCGCCGCGCGGACTGTTGCGGATCAACGCTTCGCCCTCCTTCGGCATCGAATGCCTGATCCCGATCCTGCCCGGCTTCCGTGACCTGTATCCGGCGGTGACGGTGGACCTGACCCTGTCCGACACGATCGTCGATCTGGTCGAGGAGCGGGCCGATATTGCCATCCGCATCGGTCCGCTGCGCGACACCAGCCTGCGGGCGAAGAAGCTGGGCCATAGCGCGATGGTGCTGGTGGCCAGCCCCGCCTATCTTGCCCTGCGCGGCACGCCGCAGACGCCGGACGATCTGGACGATCATGACTGCCTGCGCTTCAGCTTCCGCCGCTCGATCGACGGCTGGCCATTCCGCATCGGCGGAAAGCTGGTGCAGCGACCGGTGCAGGGCAGCTTCTACGGCAATTCCGGGGAGGTGGTGCGCCAGATGGCGGTCGCCGGCGGCGGCATCGCCCGGCACGGCCATTTCCATGTCGCCAGCGACATCAGGGCGGGGCGCCTGGTCGAAGTGCTGGCCGACTATAATCCCGGCGATGGCGAGGATATTCACGCCCTCTATGCCGCAGAAGATCGCACGGCGGCGCGGGTGCGTGCGTTTCTCGACTATCTGGACGGGGCGATGAAGATGCCTGACTGAGAGTGTCTCGGCTACAGGTTTGGGTTTTATGATCAGCGGCTTGAGGGGTGCGGAGGCGATATGATTTCAACCGGGAAAATTCTATCTGCAGCATGCGCGCTGCTCGCATTGGCGCTGCCCAGCCAGGCCAACAGCTTTGAATGTATTACCGGTCCCTTCATCATCTTCTTCGAGTCCGACATCGCCTATGCGGACGAAGAAGCGCGGAATATTCTTGACCAGGTCAGTCGCCTTGCTGCGACTTGCGGCTATGGACGGACCGTGATCGAAGGGCATGCCGACACGCGCGAAAATCCCGAGCTTGGGCGAAAGCGCGCGAAGGTGGTGCGGGCCTATTTGGCAGGGCACGGCATTCCGGAAGAAGACATCGATATCAAAGCCCGTGGAGCGTCACGTCAGCGCATAGCCACGGGCGCAAATGTCGCCGAATGGCAGAATCGACGTGTTGAAATCAGCTTTCGCCCCATTTTTGCGCCGTTGCCGGCAAAGGCGCGCGCGAAACCGCAGCCTTGATCTTGATGCGAGAGGAAAAAGGGGCGCCCGCTGGTGCCGGCGCCCCTTCGTCCGGTCAGAAGGCCACGACCATCGACCCGCTGATTGCGCGGGGCGAGCCGAGATAGGCGGTGGTGGCGGTGCTGGTGAGGCCGGTGCCCGAATAGCCGATATAGACCTTGTCGAACAGGTTGGTGACGTTGAGCTGGAAGAAGGTCTTCTTGAGGCCCCATTGCTCCAGCGAGAAGCGGGCGTCGAGATCGACCAGCGTATAGCCGGGCAGCTTCACCGTGTTGATGTCGTTGACATAGCGTTCGCCGGTCCGCTTGATCTGGAGGCCGAGGTCGACCGGGCCGAGCGTGCCCTGGATGCGGCTGCCCAGCGTATAGACCGGCGCGCCGGCCTCGCGCTTGCCGGCGGTTGCGGCATAGGTGCTGGCGCCGGTCTGAACATCGTCCTTGATCTCCGACTTGAGGTAGGAGCCGAAGACGTAGAGCATCAGATCCTTGACCGGGCGCACCGCGACGCTGCCGTCGACGCCATATTTGTCGACGCGGCCGAGGTTGCGGGTCACGCTGCAATCGCAATCGGCGTCATAGGCGGTTGCCAGGCGATTGTTGTAGCGGGTGTACCAGCCCGAGAGCTGCGCCTGGACGATGCCCGACTGATAGCGCACGCCAAGGTCGAACGCGTCGGAGGTTTCCGGCTTGGGATTGCCCGAGCTGGAACCTTCGTCGAAATAGAGCGCGCCATAGAGGGCGTCGGTGCCGGGCACGGACAGGTTTTTGGCATAGCTGGTGAAGACGCTGGCCTTGCTGGTGAACTTGTAGGTGACGCCAAGGTTGGGCAGCAGCTTGTTATAATCGAACTTGCGCGACTGCGGCGCGGCATAGGCGCTGTTGGCGGCGAGCTGGGCATCGATGCCGGCCTGGGTCGCCGGGCAGTTGACATTGCCCGATGCGTCGGTGGTGACGCAATATTGATTGAGGTCGCGGCTGAAGAAGGGCATGCGAGCGCCCAGCAGCAGGATGACCTGATCGTCGAGATAGGCGCCGCGATATTCGCCCGAAATCTGGTTCAGTGTGGCATAGGACAGGCGGTTGCGGTTCTGCACGACATTGCCATCGGCGTCGACGATCGGATTGTTGACCGGGAAGACATCGACCGGATCGCCGTCCAGTTCCAGATAGCCGGCTTCGCCGGTCTGGCGATGGCGGGCGCGGTCATAGGTGTAGGACAGGCGCAGGCGGTTGTCGGGGTCGATATCGTAGGACAGGTTGGCGATCACGCCGTAGCGCTTGGTCACCGTCTGGCTGGGTGACAGGACGCGGACAAAGTCTTGTGTGTCGCCATCGCCATTCAAGTCCACGCCGCCGACATAATAATATTGGGTCGAGCTGCTGGTGGCGGTGTTGCGGCTGTCCTTGAGATAATAGCCGCCCGTATTGCCGTCGGCGCTGGCGCCTTCATAGGCATAGGATGTGCCGCCGCCATTGGCCTTGGTATATTGGAAGCTGGGATCGACCGTCAGGGTCAGGCCGCTGGCCAGAGTGAAGCGCGAATTGAGGCGCAGATTGCCGGTGTTGGACGGGTTGTAGCGCCGCTCGAACGCCGAGCCGCAGCTATTGGCATAGTCGGTGACGCCGGTCTGCGGCGTGTCCACGGTGCAGGTCGCGGTGTCGTAGAAGCGGCCGTCGGTCGTGCCGGGGAAGGTCGCGGTGGTATAGGTCGACCCGTTGAAGGTATTGCGGTTCTGGTTGTAATGGCCCGCCAGCGCGATGAAGTCGCCATTGCTGCCGATCGGCTGGTAGATCTTGCCATTATATTGCTGCTTATCGACGCCGCCATAGTTGGTGTAGGTCGACTTGTTGGTCGCGCGCGAGGCGGAGAACCAGGCCTTGGTGCCGAAGGGCGTGAAGACGCCGGTCTGGAACATGCCGAATATGCGGTGATAGGCGCGATCATCGTCATTGCCGCGGGCGACGATATTGCCATAGCTGGCGCTGATCATCGCGCCCATCTCGTCCGATGGCATCAGCGAACGGATGTTGATCGTGCCGCCGGCAGCCGAGGCGGTCGGGCTGTCGACGTCGGTGGAGCCCAGGCTGACGGTTGCCGCCTCGATGATTTCCGGGTCGAGCTGCTGGTTGGTGTAGAGCGCGTAATTGCCCGAATCATTGAGCGGAATGCCGTCGATCGTCTGCGACACGCGGTCGGAACTGAAGCCGCGCACGGTGAAGCTGCCGCCCAGCGATCCCCAGGGGTCCTGGTTGGAGAAGCTGACGCCGGGCACCAGGTTCAGCGTTTCGTTGATCGCCTGGCCGGGGCGCTGGCGAGCGATGATCTCCTGGTCGAGCGTGACTTTGGCCTTGGGCGTCTCCGGAATCTTGACGCCGCCGACGCTCTGGTCGCCCTGCGCACCGGTGACGATGATGCTGTCCTCGAAATCCTGCGAGCCGGTCGATTGCGCAAGCGCGAACGTCGGCGCAGCCGCCACGACCAGCGCGGCGCTGCACATCAATAGCTGTTTCATTGACCCGAAATCCCTTTTTACCATGTGCGACAAGGGTGCCGATTATCTGTTCTGGCACCGAGCTGTCCGTGACAGTCCCGCCCTGCAACTGGGATTTCGCTATGACAATTTTGTTAAAAGTGACACGACATATAAATGAATTATATTGCAGTTGGTTTCATTGCATCTTCAATTGTGGAAACAATAAAATTACAATGGGATATTCATGGTAATAATTTCATTTTCATATGGAATGATGGAGAAATTAGGCAGGGATTGTAGAATTTAATTACGTAAATATTTTTACAAATGGAAACATGCTTATCGATTTTTCTTGATGGTGGTATGCGCGTTCAGCGTGTTTGGTGCTGTTCTTTCAGTTGCCAGCGCACGGTGCGGATGAGCCGACGCATGCCGGTGGCAAGGCCCGCGGCAGATCCCTTGCCCTGAAGCGCCTGGGGGTTGGCGGTGGCTGTCGGGCAGGCTGCTGCGTCGAGATCGGCATGGCCGCTGGAGCGGAGGATGCGGCATCGCGCGATGGCGTTGCCTGGCCCGACCAGCAGTTCGACCTGGGCTTCGCCTTCGACGCCGGCCTGACGCGCTGCTTGCGGATAGAGATCGGGGCGGTCGAGGTGCAGTGCTGCTGGTGGTGCCGGCGGCGGTGGGCAGGAGCGGCCGTTGCGGACAAACAGGTCGACATTGCAGCGGATCGGCGTTGCGCGCTCGACCGACAGGATCCGTAGATGGCGGCCATAATGGATGGCGCCGCGGCCGCGATGGGCCAGGCGCTGCATGCAGGGGCTGGGGCGCCAGCGTGTTTCGGCCATCACCGAGATCCAGAGCGCGCGGTCACCATGATGCGGCCGCGGCTGGTGCAATAGATGGTCCAGGGCCTTTTGCGCCGGCCCGGCGTCGACACAGCGATCATCGACCGTGTAGCGTCCCTGGCCGCGCTGGTGCAAATTGCGTTCGATATTGGCGCGCGGTTCGAACCGGGCATTGGTCCACCCGCTTTCGGGCAGGATCAACAGCCCTTCCTGTCGGGCCGCAGCGTCGAGCAGAAGGCCTTGGGGCCAGAATGCCCCAGCCGCAAAGACGGCAAGCGGCAATGCAAACAGGGCGATCAGCATCCAGCGGACAGGCTTCATGCCAGCCCCTCTAATGCCAGCGGGTTAGCATGTTGTAAGCGGTCAGCTTTCGATCAGGTCGAGATAGGCGACGACGTCATTGTCTGTGGCAAGGAACAGGCCGTCCTGCACCTCCTGCGGCTGTTGCTCGGCGACGCGCAGGGCTTCGCTCAGGGGGCCATACAGGATCGTCATCGCCGCGCCGTCGTCGCCCAGATGATAGAGGCGGACGGTCGCGCTGTCATAGGTGGTGCGCATCGCTCTTCCCTATCAGATCGGCGCGGCAAAGTCAGCGCCGGTCCTTCACCTTCATGCTGGGGGCAAGCTGGTTCTGGCCGATCCGGACGACATCGTCGGTGAAATTGGCGACGAAGGTCGAACCGCGCGCCAGACCCGGCACGAAACCGGCTTTGTTCCCTTCGATCACCAGGGCGCTGCTGTCCTGCTCGCGGCCCTCGGGCGCGACGGTGATGAAGGCGGACCAATTATCCTTGTCCTTGCCCTGCACCATGTCGTTGCCGACGATCTGGCCGCTCGCCCCGTTGCTGAGGTCGATCATGTAGTTGGTGAGATGGCCGCCGCTGTCGTCGAAGCTGTTGTCGCGGATATCGACCTGTGCGGCGCGGCTCTTGAGATAATGGCCGCCATCGCCCTGGTCGAAGCGGGAACGGGTGACGGTGAGGCGCCCGACCCGGCCGATATAGATGCCATGGGCGCAGTCGAGATCGCGGTCGCACCGGCCAAGGTGGCGGAAGGTCGACTTGTCGATCAGGACCGTCGCCGCCCGATCCTCATTGCTCAATATGCCCTGCTCGCTGTTGCGAAACAGGCTGTTGCTGACGGACAGATTGCCCTTTTCGAGGCGGATACCCGAGCCATTGCCGTCGGGGACGCGCAGATTCTGGAAGATCAGGCCATCGACCATGGTGGCGCGGCCGCGCAGCACCAGAGCTGCCTTTTCCTCGCAGATCGTGCCGTCGAAGATCGCGCTGCCCGGCGTTGCCGCCTTGATCGTCACCTCGCCGCCATTCTGCACCGCGCACTGGCGATAGGTGCCCGGCGCGACGATGACCGTGCCCTTGCCATCGCCGATCGCGCTGATCGCATCGGCAAGCGAGGCAAAGCCCCTGCCATTTTCGGCAAGGGTGAACGGGGCCGGCGCGCTCTGGGCAAAGGCCGACGCGGTGATGGCTGCGGACACCAGCAGCAGGGTCGAGAAGATGCGCATGGCCGCGACGATAGGCCGATATCGGGCCAAGGCCAAGGCGCCTGCGCGGTCCGATCGCGCCTGCCCCGCTATGGGACAAAATGGCTGGAGAGAGGGCCGGATCAGGGTCATCATCGGGTCATCCTGGCAAAGTTCACACCGTTCATACCGCGCAAAAGCGGGCAAAAATGGCGCTCATGCGCCTGCGACGCGCCGCTCATGCGCCAGTCGGGTCAGGTCGGCGCGCCTCCTGGGTCACAGTCGCGCGCCTGTGACGCGTCAGCGACGCGACTGGGTGGTCACGGCCCGCGCCGCCGGATCGGTGAAGGGATCCGCCAGGCTCTGGGCATGGAGGGCAAGCGCGCGCGCCCAGGTCCGATCGAACGGCGTGTCGGCCAGTCGCTTGCGCAGGCGATGCGCGCTGGCGGGCGACATGCCGGCCGCCCGTGCGGCCTGCGTCACATTGCCGGTCGCCAGCAGACTGGTCAGAAAGAGCCTCTGCCGCTCCGGCGTCCAGCGGACGGACTCGACGGGAAGGCTGTGGGGCGGGATCGCGCCGGGCGCGGGCGGATTGGGGCTGTGCTGTTCCATCGACAAGGATAGATCAGACGAAATCCTATTTTGGAAGAGGCAAGGGCGTGCGGGCTTTTCGTCGGGGAGAGATGGGGAATGACGAGGCTTGGGGTGGGGTGATGGGGGGATGGATAGCGGACCGTTCGTTACCGGCTCACTTTACGGCGCAACCATCCACTAACTGCGACAAATAAGAAACTGGCCAGCACGCCAAAAATCAATGCAATCACAGTCGAAAATCCGGCGTCACGCGTGAAATCCGTGATCGTCAAGCCTGCGATCGTGGCGAGGCCTATGGTGATATAGGGTATGCTATCGTTCGAATTGCCGCTCATATATGCACGCATGCTGCATCTATTGAATGTCCGCAACAGGCCGAGAGCAGCGGGCGGCTTTTGCCCCGGAGTGGGCCTGCCGCTATGTGCTCAGCCTGACGGTGATCGACCGAGTGAGCGGCGATCAGGGATGGCGAGGGGACTGTCGGGTTTGGACCGGGTCGAACAGCATAGCTGCCTTTTGCCGATTAACTCATTGGCAATTCCGCCTATGTAGTTCGATTGTATGAACAAGTTCGCCTCGATCATCGTAGCGATTATAGCTCTGGGCGGTTGTTCGCCACCGCTGCCAAAATGCTTGTCTTCTGATCCAAGGGCGATTGCCGGAGCGTTATATGGTCGTGAGCAATTTCGCGCCATGCTGACAAACGTCGCAAAATCCACCGTGACGGGTAAAATGGTTGCGGAAAAAGACCCCACAGGCTTCGAAAAGCGTTTGTCGTTGGCGGTGGATCACGCTTTAGAACGTCATGGAAATCAGTGGCAATCGAATTTGGCGCAGGCCTATTCCGATACGCTCAATCAGCAGGAATTGTCGGCTCTCTGCGCTGCAATGAACGAGAATGACAAGGCGATCTTCAGGCGCCTTGCTGACCGTGTCGGCGCAGATATGAAATCCAAATCAACGCCCCTCCTTCAAAAAGCTGGCGTTGAGGTTGCCAAGGAATTGTTCGAAGGGCAGCCTGCCGAGTAGTTGGTATGAGCCAATGAAGCATGTCCGGTTCTCGCGAGCGAACTGCGATATTGGGACTGTCCGCAATTGGCCGGTTGCGGAATGTCGGTTTTCCGCTGGGCACCAGGCAATAGCTGCCGGTCGGTCGTCGACCATTTGCAGAAGTTGACGTCCGGCTTAGACGACATATGATTTTATAATGAGACAGATTGTATTCGTAGCGACATTCGCCCTATCTTTGTCCACGCCAGCTTCAGCTTTGACATGCACGCCCGGACCATGGATCGTGTTTTTCGACGCAAATGCAGCATATGCCGACAGGAACGCACGGGAGGTGCTTCACGATGTTGGCGAAGCAATAGGCAGTTGTGGCTCGCCTAGGATTATACTGGAAGGACACACAGATGCTCAAGAAAATGGTCGATTAGCATCTGAACGGTTGGATATGGTTCGCACTTATCTTGAAGCGCACGGAATGCCGCATCGATCAATTGCCGTTCAGTCTTTTGGTTCTCGCCGTCCGCGCGTCGTTCGGAAGGACGACACGCCTGAACGACAAAATCGTCGTGTTGAAATATATTTTGCGCCCCTGCTGTAAGGCTCCGCCCAAAAAAATGCGGACGTTCCGCTAACCACCCAACTTCGTCACCCGAGCGAAGGGTGCGCAGGCTGGCGCTGAGGCACTCCACCCGCAGACGGCTCTCTTCTCCATATCTTCCTTCGCCGTTCGGCTTGGCAGGGCGATCAGGCGGAAGGTGTGCGTGGCAGGAAGCGGGCCATGCGGGTGTGGAGCAGGGCGATCAGGTTCGCATCCATGAAGGCGTAATCGTCCGGTATGTCGAGGCAGACAATCCTTGTGCCGCCGAGCGCGGCGCGGAAGCGCTGCTGGATCTTGGCGCGATGGGTCTTTTCCATCACGAAGATGGTGTCGGCCCAGCGCAGCATCTCATCGTCCAGCGGCGTTTCCGCGTCATGGTTGGTGCCCGCCGACAGGGTTTCGATACCGGGATGGTCAGCGAAAATCTGTTCGGCGGTCGGGCTGCGCAGCTTGTTCTGGCTGCAGACGAAGAGATAATGTCGGTCCCGCCCCCTCACTTGCCATAGCCGGTCATGGAGAAGGGCCGCGCCTTCACGCCGGTCGCCCATGTCTTGTTGGGGCTGGCCTGCATGGTGAAGCGCAGTTCGCCGCCGGCGCGGATTTCCGCGTCGGTGATATAGCCGCGATCGAGTGGCTTGCCGTTCAGCGTCACCTGGCCGACATAGGGATTGGCGTCGGTCAGGCCGTCGGCAATCACGGTGAAGCGCTGGCCGCTGGGCAAGGTCATCTCCGCGCGGTCGACGAAGGGGCGGCCGATCACATATTCGTTGCTGCCCGGCGCGACGGGATAGAAGCCCAAGGCGGTGAAGACCAGCCAGGCGGACATCTGGCCGAGATCGTCATTGCCGGCCAGGCCCTCGGCCGTGGGCTTATACTGGCTGTCGACGATCTGCTTTAGCCGCTCCTGCGTGCGCCAGGGCTGGCCCGCATAGCTGTAGAGATAGGCGACATGGTGGCTGGGTTCGTTGCCATGAATATATTGGCCGATCAGGCCGGATATATCCTCGGCATGGCTATAGTCGATCTTGCTATTGTCATAGTCGAACATGGCGTCGAGCTTGGCGATGGTTTTTGCGTCGCCGCCCAGCAGGCGGAACAGGCCGCCCTGATCGTGCGGCATGAACCAGCTATATTGCCAGGCATTCCCCTCCGTATAGTCGCTGCCATAGTTGATGGCGGTCGGATCGAAGGGGGTGCGGAAGCTGCCGTCGGCCTTGCGCGCGCGCAGGAATCCGGTCTTCGCGTCGAAGCTGTTGCGCCAGTTCTGCGCGCGCTTCTCGAAGCGCTCTGCCGTGGCGGTATCGCCCAGCTGGCGGGCGAGGCGGGCGATGGTCCAGTCGTCATAGGCATATTCGACCGTCTTGGACGCGGCTTCCGGCTCGCGGTCGATGGGGACATAGCCCAGCTTCATATAGTCGCCAAGGCCGCCATAGGGGGCGTAGTCGGCGCTGGCGACCATGGCTTTCAGCGCGGCGGCGCAATCGATGCCCCTGATCCCTTTCAGGCAGGCGTCGGCGATGACCGGGACGGCATGATAGCCGATCATGGTCCAGGTTTCCTTGCCGCCAAACTGCCAGACGGGGAGGATGCCGAACGGGCTGGTCTTCTGCCCCGCGACCAGCGAGTTCACGAAATCGGCATTCTTCGCTTCGGGCTGGATCAGCGTCAGCAGCGGATGTTCGGCACGGAACGTGTCCCACAGCGAGAAGGTGGAATGCATGGTGAAGCCCCGGCCATCCAGCGTTCCGGCATGGACCTGATCGTCCGGCCCGCGCCAGCGGCCGTCGGCATCGCTCCAGACGCTGGGCGCCATCAGGCTGTGATAGAGGGCGGTGTAGACATTGGTGCGCATCGCTTTGGGGGCGTCGATCTTCACCGCGCCCAGCGCATCGTTCCAGGCGGTGCGGGTCTTCGCGCGGATCGCGTCGAAATCGCCCGGTTCGCTGGCGAGATTGGCGATGGCGCCATCCTCGTCCACGCCTGACAGCGCGACCTTTGCCTCCAGCGGTTTCGCCAGCGTGCCGAAGTCGAGCTGCGCCACCAGTGCGCGGCCGGATAGCGAGTCCAGCGTCTCGGGGCCGCGACCGGGGCCTTTGAAGCCTTTGTAGAGGATATCCTTCTCGGTGCTGACGAAGCGGTGGCCGGTCAGCGGCGCGGAAAAGCGGATGGCGAAGAAGATGCGCCGGGGCGTCGCCCAACCGCGCACCTCGCGCGATCCGGTAATCGTGCCGTCGGGGCGGATGCGGATCGAGGACCAGAGGATCTTGCCGGGATAATCATAGATGATCGAGCGCAGGTCGAGTAGCAGATGCGCGGCCTTGCCGGTGGGGAAGGCATAGCGGTGGACGCCGATACGGGTGCCGGCAGTCATTTCCGCGCGCACGCCCGGATCGGTCAGGGTGACGGCATAATAGCCGGCCGAGGCGACCTCATCGGCCTTGTGCGAGCGGAAGCCGGGCGTCTTGTCGTCGCCGGCCTCCAGCGGGACGCTGTCGCCGCTGACCGGCATCACCAGGAAGTCGCCCAGGTCGCTATGGCCTGCGCCCGAGAAATGGGTGTGGGAGAAGCCGAGGATCACCGGGTCTTCGTGGCGATAGCCGGCAGCCCAGTTGTAGGTCTGGCGCGCCGGGCCGACATGGGTGTCGGGCGAAAGCTGGACCATGCCGAAGGGGGCGACGGCGCCGGGGAAGGTGTGGCCTTCACCCGAGGTGCCGATGAAGGGATCGACCGCATCGACCGCATCGACCGCATCGACCGGCGCGGAAGGCGCTTCGCTGGTCTGGGCGGAAAGGGCGGTGCCGGCGAGCAGGGTGGCCAGCAGGACAGGGCGAGCGATGCGGGTCAGGATCATGGCGCTGGGTTAAATCATGGCCGGGCGGCCGGGCCAAGCCGATAGCGGCAATTTTCTGTCCCCAAGAAAGGCTGGGCTGGCGTCGGCGTGCGCGGCTGGCTAGCTATTGGGGGTAATGAAAAGAGCGTTGATCGTCCGACATGTGCCGCGCGAGGGTGCGGCAGGCTATCTCCAGCCGATCGAGGCGGCCGGCTATCAGATCGAGCGGATCGATGTGGCCAGTCCCGATTTCGCCGATATCGACCTGACCGAACCGGACCTGCTCATCATGATGGGCGGGCCGATGGGCGTCTATGAACAGGATGTGCATCCCTGGATCCCGGTGCAGATCGGCAAGCTTTCCGCGCGGCTGGCGGCGGACCGGCCGACGCTGGGCGTGTGCCTGGGCAGCCAGATGATCGCGGCGGCGCTGGGCGCGCGGGTCTATCCGGGCGGGCATATGGAACTGGGCTTTGCCCCGGTCAGCGTCAATGCAGCGGGGGCTGGGTCGCCGCTGCGCCATATTGACGGCGTGCCGGTGCTGCACTGGCATAGCGACACGTTCGACCTGCCCGATCAGGTCGAGCTGCTGGGGTCGACCGATCGCTATGCGCATCAGGCTTTCCGGCGCGGCGCCAATCTGCTGGCGCTGCAATTCCACGCCGAAATGGGCGAGGATCAGCGTTTCGAGGATTGGCTGACCCATTTCTGGGCCGACCTGGATGTGGCCGGGCAATGCGGCATCGCGCTGCGGAAGGATCATGACGATCATGGGCCGGGCGCGGTGGCGGCGGGCCGGGCGATGATCGGCGAGTGGCTGGCCGGGATCAGGGCGTAAGGGACTGACCGCCGTTTGCTGCGAGCGTGGTGGCCGCCTGACTGGGCGGTGTGGACATATTCGGCCCGTCTGGAAACGACCATTTGCGGCCGATAATCGGCTCTGGCACGATACTCTTATGAAGACATTCCTGCTTGCTTTAATCGCAGTAATCACCGTGCCAACTAATGCATTTGGAGCCGAACGTATGCGCTCGCAAACAGCCCCATCAGCGCAGATTGAAAGAGCGCCTAGCGCCTCGAAACTCCAACTGATCAAGCGGTTTATGCGAGCCATAGGCCTTCAAGATCAACTCGACACTGGCAGTTTCCTTGAGCGTTACGCCATGCCCGGTGGCCCACTGTGGGGCGCTCCTTCGGGTGAAACTCTGACTGAGAGCCTATCCGGTGGATTTGAGATTAGGTTCAAGGCACTTAAAGCTGCGTATGAGAAGCGACGAGCGGTTTACCAACAGGCGTATGAAGATCATCTCAACTGGGAATTTACCGAAATTGAGTTGCAAGAGATTGTGACGTTTCTCGAAGCGCCTGTGGGCCAACATTATCTCGACGGCCGCTGGAGAATGGAAGCCTACACGAATACGAATACCGAAGATGTGGAAGCGGAAATCGTGAAAGAGGCTAATGACAGTCTAGCAAAATAGCGATGTCGGCTATCAGGTAATTTTGCCCCGTCACCGCCATTCTGGCTTCGGATCTGGTATGGGCAAAAAGCGGACCGGCGGGACAAGCGCTACTCGCTGCGCCTGCCATCCGACCATATCGCCGAGATGGGTGGAAAGCGGACAGGCGGCTTTGGGTTGATTTGTGAGGGTTAGTTGCCACTTGCACTATTGATGATGATACGGACTATCATCCTGTCGCCCTGATCGCGGATGCTCATCGATTTGTTGCCGATCTTTCCTTGGCAAAGGCTTTCCTTGCTGCATTTGACATGCGCTTTTCGCTCAAAGTCCACTCGAAGTTGGTTTAAGCATTGTCGGTCTCCGAAGGCTTCGGCACCATAGCTGAAACCGCCCAGCATCCCTGTTTCTGTCGTGATGCTAGGATTGCCTCCTATCTTAGCCGTAGGGCAAACTGGAAGATCGAACATTTCGGTAAAACGATCTGAGTCGGTTGGCGCGTGGCATGCCGATGCCAGCCCAAGAAATACCCATGAATGACGTATCACCTGTTTCATCAGGTGACTGTGAGCGATTCAAGCAACGTCTGTAAATGGTCAATCTGACAAGGCGCTTGAGCGGCAACAAATGGTCGTTGCACGAACCCGCTGCGCGGGAGTGGTGCCCGTGGTGAGCTATCCGTGACAACGAGAACGTCCCGCCTGGATTGAGCAGTGCCCGTAACGGGCGGACCTTTTCGGCTCCTTCAATATGAG